>OGIR01000003.1_pt1 | contig 290112 bp, 239 predicted proteins | sample 1571831 | NCBI WGS metagenome assembly OGIR01 (sample SAMEA2582124, study PRJEB24529) | metagenome | biome: Human gut stool | place: China | collected 2011 | reverse complement strand
AAATATCTTTCATGGGATATGCTTTTCAAAAAATCATATTACGCAACAGCCAGAGATGAACTTGAAAAAAACAAGGATTCCATGAACGAACTTGAGGGGATCGGAAAAAATTTATAAAGCACGTTCCAAATTCAAATTTTTGAAACTGAGAAATCAGAATTTGCAGCGAAGGAGAGAATGGATAAGAAAATGGAAATTCTAAGGATACTTTTGAAAATAATTATGTGGGTGTTGATTGCTGGGTTTGCATGTAATTTTGTTATGCAAACAGTAAGTTATTCCTTTTATAAGAGAGCAGATAAGATGACAGATATTACATCTGTTCCTCAATATATTCAGATGACAGATAAGTTAACCGGTTATGGATATAATTTAGAAGCAAGTAGTGACAAAGTGATATTATTCTTTGGAGGCTCAAATTATATTGCATATAATTCTGTGGGAAAATATGCGCATAATTTTGAATGTCCATTTTTAGCAGTTGATTATTACGGAACACAGGATAGTATAGGAAATATGAATTTACAGACAATGAAGAAATCGGCCACAGAATTGTATGACTGGGCGCAAGAGGAATATCCGCAATCAGAAATTGTAATTATGGGACATAGTTATGGAGCCGGTATGGCTACATATCTTGCAAGTGTAAGAAAATGCAAAACTTTAGTGTTAGCGGCCGGCTATAGAGATATTTCTGATTTGTATAATAAAATGATACCGATATTCCGGGGACCTTTGAAAGTATTTATTTCAAACAATATCAAGACATCTGAATATGCTAAAAGTGTGACAAGTCCGGTCTATATTATCGGTTCAAAAGTGGATAGAACATTGGGGGAATCTTTGCAGGAAAAATTATCAGATTGTTTTGAAAATTCAGAGTTAAAAATCTTTAATGATATTACACATGAAAATTATTTTATTTCAGAAGATGTTGTCGAATACATAAATAATGTAATTCAATAAATTTCAGTCTTGTGGAGAGATTGAAATCATGCGATTATTTGAATTTGGAGGAGAGAATATTTATGTGTTTTGTATGTGACAGGATTAAAGAAACCAAAGTTGGCAACAACCCATTTCTTGTAAAAGAACTTGAAACTGGATATGTGGTGATTGGGGATTATCAGCATTTTAAAGGGTATACTTTGTTTCTGTATAAGTCCCATGTTGTTGAATTATTTGATCTTGATGCAGAAGTAAGAGCAAAGCATTTATATGAAATGACACTTGTTTCTGAAGCTGTAAAAAAAGCTTTCGGAGCACAAAAAATGAATTATGAATGTTTGGGAAACGGGGATGGCGGAGCACATATTCACTGGCATTTATTTCCAAGAAGAGCCGGCGATATAGAGAACTATGGAAATAACGGTAGGGGACCTGTTTGGTGGTACCCGAGGGATAAGATGTACGCTGATGATAACAGACCGAGCAATGAAGAACTTGAAGAAATGAAAAGTAAGCTTCTTTGCGAACTAGACAAACTGTTGATGTGAGCAAACTTTCAGTTTGTTGGTGCAACACTAATACCACACGTAACTAAAATAACAACACAGCGTCAGAGCGTATGGGAAAACCTGTACGCTCTAATTTTTTATCAAAAAATGGAGGAAAACACATGGAAGAAACAAATGTAACAATGACAGCAGAGGAAATGCAGGGTGAGCCTGCGGCAAAGGAAAATGAGACAAAGGCGGAGAAGTTTATCCGTATTGGCGAGTACCGCATGAATAAGGCAGACGACCAGCGGCTTCACAGGCACCAACGGCAGCATAGCAAATAAAATAAAAGAAGTAACTCCAGAACTCTGCCGAGTGGCTGATGGAAGGCATCGGAGACTGGACAGGGTTCTGGAACAGAAACCCGTAAATCAGATGGAGTGTGAAATGCACTACATCAGCACAAAGACCAACGGAAGGCTGTAGTGGTGTAGCATCCACTGAGTAAATCAGTACCACGACAGTTGAACGCAGGTCAGTAACAATCAAACAGAAAAACAAGAGCTGTAGCCGGCAACGGTATTTTCCATGGGGCATGACCCCGTCTAGGAGCTTGGCTGGCACTCAGTGTATGGTAGATGGGACGAAGGAAGTTGGGACACGATCCCCTTAGACACGGAAGGTTCATCATCATAGTTGATCAGGGGGAAAATAGCCTTTATAAAGCGAAGAAAGAGGATGCTTTAAGAAGTGTACCCATTAATCAGCTATTCGGTACAAGATACTACGATATCCATCACTCCCGGCTCTTGTTTTGAGGTAAATAAATATCGTCAAAGCCAGTAAAATCAATAGATTTAGGCTTGACAGAATAGGAAGGAAGTAATATAAATTTCATAATTTTTGTGATGCAAAGCGGACATTTCCATAATCCCATCTTTGACACTTTATAAAGCCCAAAACAGCCATAACCCCAGTGTTTATCAGGGGTGTGGCTGTTTTTGGTTTTGCACCGATATGTACTATTTTTGAAATTGTGCTATTTTTTCTGTTTTGTTTCTTTGATGATTGCCCGCATATCTGCCTTTGAGATGAATTCGTAATCCGTTCGGAAACCGAAGGCTGTGTGCAGGGCATCTGTCAGTTTCGTGCGCCTGTAGGAAGGAATGTAGCCACTGTCTTTGGACAACAGGGTCATATTCATTTCCCGGAGCGTCTTCAAGATTTCGCTGCAGGTGAATTCTTCTCCAAGCTTTTTTTCCAACAGCCGGTACACCAGGAGGCTGATGTAACAGGTCAAAAAATGAGCTTTTATGCTGTCCTCCTGCCTTACAAAAACAGGTCTTGCTTCGAATTCGGTTTTCATGATCCGGAAGTTTTCTTCGATCTCCCAGCGGCGTTTGTTGATGTTGATGACTTCACGGACATCCCCCTCCAGGTTAGTTACAACGGCATAAAAGCCATCATACATGGCTTCTTCCCGGATACGATCCTCATCCAGCTGGAAAAACTGTTTCTGTGCGATCTCTCCGTCACTGGTAACTGCTGTTTTCTGAATGAAACGGGAAGGATCGTTTGGATTTTTTCCTTTTCTGGATTTATCCGGGGACTGCATGATCTTTATGGCACGTTCGATCTGACCAGCCCGGATCCTTTGCTGGTATGCCTTGTATTTCGGCGAGTATGTGATGATAACGGTTTCGTCCATATCTCCCGTGACAATGGGGTATTCTTTGTAATAAACAGTGTTGTACACTTCAGGGTCGGTCTCATCCAACGTAGAGATGTCTATGAATTTATCAGACCCTGGAACCTTGAACTGCGTCGGCAGGAGCGCCAGCTCCCGTTCCTCCTTTTTCATCTTTTTCAGGGAATATGTGATCACATAGGATCTGTTTCCGAAGCTGTTAAAAAAGCGGTTATTTTTACTGCCAAGTCCGGCATCGGAACAGAAGATAAACTCACTGCAGTTAAAATCCCGGATCACTTTCGTTTCCAGAGGCTTCAGGGTAAGCTGTTCGTTCTGGTTTCCGGGATACAGATCAAAGGAAAGCGGGATGCCGTCTGCATCCATGAAAAGTCCCATGGTTACGATGGGATTGGGTCTGTGTTCCTTGCTTTTGCCATACTTTTTCATGCCATCTTCCGCTTCGATCTCGAAATAATAGTTGGTACAGTCATGGTAAAGGATTTTTGAGTTACGTGGATGGACAAAGTTGGAGTTCTGGTAAAGCTCTTCCTGAATGTAATCCGATTCTTCTGCGAGAACGGAAAGGGAGCGGTAAAGATTCGGCAGGGAATACTTTGGCGGTTCCAGAAGGGACTGGCAGTAAGAGAAACTGCCGAGTTTGCTGGAAGGGGAAAGGATCCTTGCATAGATCAGATCCGTAAGTATGGCATGGAAATCATAAGTAAACCTGTGGTGGTTGCGGATATTTCTGCAGATGTTGTCCAGCCGCAGTTCGGTGCAGAGCTGCTGCAGGAACAGGTAACCAACGTTAAAAAGACGCCCTTCGCCCAGTGGAATACGGGCAAGAGGGGAAAAGGAGACAGTAACTTTTTCCCTACGCTGGTTGTAGAGCAGGGTTTCTTTTTCAGCTTCTTTTTTGCCCAGGCCATCATGGCAGTCTCGTCACCGGAGAACTGTGCCAGAAGATCATTGTATTTCCCAAGTTTTTTGTAGATGCGGGAAGAAGTTTTGCCGTTATCTTTGCGGTAGGACTGTTTGATATAGACATCCTGATTGCCTTTATTTCCAGTAATAGATACATACATAACGCTTTTCTCCTAATAATACAATCCGTTTTCTTTATCGTACAACAAAGCACACAAAATAGCACTATAGAAAACATAAAATTTGACAAAAAAATAAGCCATAAATGGCTTAAATAAGGGATTTGTATTAAAATGGTGGAAAAAGAAGTGTCAAACTCCCGTGTATGTTCAACTGTCATCCCATAAGTTGATTATAAACAATGTTTCTTAAATATTATCATTTTGAATTGGTAAAAAGTATAATATGATTTGACTGCTTAGGAAAAAGATGATATAATCGTGCACATTATATATACTATAATTTCACAATAATTTGTTAAAATTGCTAAAGCTGGGTTGGAAAGGAGGTTTTTTGCCTGATTAAAAAGGAAATCGCTTATTTTACATACGACAGAAGTTGCATGATGAGCGATAAGGCATTAAAAATGTCTATGAATGAAATCATTTAAAGAGAGGTATTTGTGTATGGGAACAAGTGAAAAAAAGTATTTAAAATGGTATAACAAATTGGGGTATGGTTCCGGAGATTTGGCTGCGAACTGTATTTATGCAGTAGTAACAAGTTTCATTATGATTTATCTGACTGATGCAATAGGGATGGATCCAGCTGTCATAGGCATGCTTATTATGGTATCTAAATGTTTAGATGGTGTATCTGATGTATTCTTTGGCAACTTAATGGATAAAACACACACACGTATGGGAAAAGCAAGACCTTGGATGCTATGGATGGAAATAGGCTGCTGTATCTGTCTGGTTGCATTATTCTCCATTTCTCCAACGTGGGGACATGGTGTGCAGTATGTATATTTCTTTATCACATATACATTGTTAAATGCAGTATTCTTCACAGCTAATAACATTGCATTTGCAGCACTTACATCTTTAATTACGAAAAACGTAAATGAGCGTGTACAGATGGGGTCTATCCGTTTTATGTTTGCACTTGCAACAAATATTTTTGTAGCAGCAGCAACAATGGGATTTGTAGAAAAATTCGGAGGCGGAGCTGTTGGCTGGAGAACAGTAGCAATTATTTATGCAGTTATTGCATTGATTGTTAACACAATTTCTGTATTTTCTGTAAGAGAACTTTCAGAAGAAGAACTGGCAGAAGGAATGGATGAGGATGCATCTGCAATAAAAGAAGATAAGCCATCATTTATCGAATCCTTTAAACTGTTAATCAAGAATAAGTATTTTATCATGATTGCATGCTTTTACATTTTTACATATGTCCAGACAGGTATCGCAGGGGTAGGAGCATACTGGTGTACATATGTTCTTGGCGATGCAAGTATGTTAGGCGCATTTTCAGCAGCACAGATGATTCCTATGATTATTGGTCTTGCACTTACACCGACGATGATTAAGAAGTTTAAAGGAATGTATAAAGTTAATTTATTCGGTTATATTTTCGCAACAGTGTTCCGTGCAGGATTTATTGTAGCGGGATATGCATTAAACGTTCCAATGATGTTAGTAATGTCTGCTATTGCTGGATTATTTGCAAGTCCGGTAACAGGAGATATCAATGCTTTGATTTCTGCAACATCTGAATATACGGTTCGTACACAAGGAAAACATATCGAAGGTGCTATGTTCTCTTGTTCATCACTTGGAGTTAAAGTAGGTGGAGGAATTGGAACTGCATTGTGTGGTATTCTCTTAAAAGCAGGCGGATATGTTGCTAATGCTGCTGAACAGTCTGCATCTGCTGTTAATATGTTGAACTTTATGTATTTGTGGTTCCCAATGGTATCTATGGTTCTGATTACTGTTATTATGTACTTCTTAAATGTTGAGAAGGCAAATGCTGATTGGGATGCAGAACATGGTATCAAATAAGATAAGGACAATATGTAAGAGAAAGGCACGGCAGAATCATGATTAAAAGTAAATGGAATGATGGTTGGGAGTTTATAAATGGCTCTCCGTCTATGATGGGCTCCTTAGAAGGAGATGCAACGAAAAAAGTAATCGTGCAGCTTCCTCATGATGCAATGGTTCATGAAGAACGAACACCTGATACTGCTCATAAGACACAGACTGGCTTTTGGCCGGGTGGAGGTTACACGTATAAAAAGACATTATCTGTACCGGGAGATTGGAAAGATAAGAACATAGTTCTTGAATTTGAAGGCGTATATGAAAAGACCATGGTTTATATTAATAACAATCTCGCAGCAACGCAGTTATATGGATATTCTAATTTCTATGTTGTTCTTGATAAGTATCTGGAGTATGGACAAGATAATGAGATTATGGTGATTGCCAATAATGAAGAGGAAAAAAATACCAGATGGTATTCTGGAAGCGGAATTTACCGAGATGTAAATCTTTTTGTTGGGAATAGAGTTCATATTAAGACAGACGGTCTAAGAATTACAACAACTACTGCAGCGGAAGAAGCATCTGTTATTGATGTCAGCACAACAATTAAAAAAGTGATTGGAACAAGAGAAAAAGTAAATGTAGTATGTTCAATTACTTATAAAGGAGACAAAGTTGCAGAGGACCTTGTTGAAGTAACAATGTATCCAAACGAGGAAGAAGAAATACATCAAAGACTTTGTATCAAGGATGCAAAACTATGGGATACAGAACATCCAAATTTATATGCATGCGAAATGAAAGTATTCTGTGGTGAGGAAGAATTAGATTGTGTGACAGAACATTTTGGTCTTCGCGTGTTGGAATTAGACGCTGGACATGGACTCCGGTTAAATGGCAAAGAGGTAAAACTTAGAGGAACATGTATTCATCATGATAATGGTATTATCGGTGCTGCAACATTTGAGGCAGCAGAAGAAAGACGTTGTCGTCAGATGAAAGAAGCGGGATTTAATAGTATTAGAAGTGCACATCATCCGATGAGTAAGGCAATGTTAGATGCTTGTGATAAATATGGTATGCTTGTTATGGATGAATTAGCTGACATGTGGACAAGGCATAAAAATTCCAATGACTATGCAACATATTTCTTAGATAAAATGGATACAGAAGCTGAAAGAATGGTTGCCAAAGATTATAACCATCCTTGTGTGGTAATGTATTCTGTTGGAAATGAAATCCCTGAAATTGGAACAGCAAGAGGCGCACAGATTAATCGTCATCTTTGTAATCTGCTTCATAAATTAGATGCAACAAGATTTACAACAAATGCGATTAATGGCTGGTTAGCACTTGGAGAAAAGATGATGTCCATTATTCAGGAATTGATGGCAGCAAAACAGTCATCAGACAGTGGTGAAGAAGAAGGTGCAAGTGTATTAAATAGTATGATGGCATTCATGGTGGGTGATACAGCAGATAAGATGGCTTGTCATCCGACAATGACAGAAGTTATACGTGAAGCATCTGAATCTATGGATATTATTGGATTAAATTATCTGACAGGACGTCATGAACTTGAAAAAGAATTACATCCGAATAAGACTGTACTTGGAACTGAGACATTCCCGGCAGATATTGTAAGGCTTTGGGATATTGTAGAACGTAATCATCATGTGTTAGGAGACTTTACATGGACAGGTTATGATTATCTAGGCGAGGCAGGTTGTGGGGTATTCTATTATGATGGAACACAGAACTTTAATGGTGTATATCCAGATCGTATTGCGTACATTGGAGATATCAATTTGATTGGATATCGCCGCCCAATAAGTTATCTGCGTGAGATTGTATATGGTCTTCGTAAAGCACCATACATTGCAGTAGAACGTGTGGATAAATATGGAATAATGCATTCACAGACAGCATGGATGTTAAAAGACAATGTCGCAAGTTGGACATGGCCAGGATATGAAGGAAAACCGGCAAATGTAGACATCTATAGTAGTGCAGATGAAGTGGAACTGTTCTTAAACGGAGTATCGCTCGGTAGAAAGCCGGCAGGAAAAGCGGTAGGATTTACTACTTCTTATGAAATGACATATGAGCCAGGTGAATTAGTGGCAGTAAGTTATGAAAATGGTGTAGAGAATGGACGGCATATGCTTCATACAGCTGAGACAGATGTGCAGCTTTGTACTGTATGTGAGGAGAAGGAATTGAAAGCAAATGGTTCAGATCTTGCATTTATTACGGTTAAATTAACAGATAATCGTGGTGTCGAGAATATGTTTGCTCAGAAAGAAGTTACAGTAACTGTGGAAGGCAATGGCGTGTTACAAGGATTTGGTAGTGCTGATCCAAGAGCAATTGGAAGTTATGATGATACAACATGGAAAACTTTTGATGGTGAAGTGATGGCTGTGATTCGTTCTACTGATGAAGCTGGAGATATTCGAGTAACCTTCTCAGCCGATGGCTGCGAATCGAAAATAGTTGATATTAAAACCGTGTAATTAAAAGTAATAGTTGGTTTAAAATACCTCAAAAAATAAAAAAGTGGGCATCCTTTACTTCAAGAGAGAAGTTGGGGATGCCCTTTTTTATCGTGCTGATTTACAGCATCCCTTTTAGTATCTGAAGCACACCATTTTCCCAGTAGGGAGCGCAGATATCAGTAGCAGCTGCACGGACTTCTTCGCGGGCATTTGCAACAGCATAGCTGGTTCCTGCACTTTGCAGCATTTCAATATCATTCAGGTTATCACCGAAGGTACAGGTCTCTTCAGGGGTAATACCCAGATATTCCTGGAGGAAAGAGATTGCAGTACCTTTCGATACACCAAGAGGATTACAGTCTACCCATTCTTTACCGGCAGCAGCCAGCTGCGCCTGATCTTTCCAGGTAGGGATGAAGAGTGGCTGACACATCTCTTCACAGGCATTCTTATGGTATACGGTGAATTTGATGATATCCGTCTCAGGAATATTGAGAAGATGTTCGGCTTCGCGGATATCATATCCGTAGGAATCTTTAAGCCAGCGGAACATTCTGCTGTTGGCATCTTCTGCGAGACAGTAATTGGGTGTGGCAATGAAGCAGTCACAATGAGGCATTTCGTCATGTACCATTTTACACATGCCCTTCCACACATCTTCCGGCATGGTGTGAACCTTTAGGATTTCTTTTGGAGTACGGACTACCGTGCCTCCGTCTGTAATGTAGAGAAGTTCATCCTTAATCGGAGCAAACAGCTTTCGCTCACTGATGAACTGACGACCAGAGCAGACAGCAAAATGAACGCCCTTTTGAATCAGTTGATGAATAACAGTCATATATTCAGGATCAATGTGCATAGTGCCGTCCTTTACCAGAGTACCATCCACATCGGTAGCAATTAATTTGATCATGTAAATACCTGTGCCTTTCTGCAGAATAACAAACATCCGATTTATTATAACATGAATACGTAAAACCATATACTATATTTTTGAACTGCAATTTAATTATTATACAGTTTCCGCGGGAAATGTGTTAAACTATGCTTACGAAAGGCATGGGGAATAAAATGAGAGAGTGGATAAAAGTAATTAGTTTCCTGATTGCAGGAAGTTTTTTCCTGTATGTAATAGGAAGTCTGATACCATATCATGTAAATACGAAGGAAAACGATAACGACAAACTTGTAATATATACACAACATCCTGTGGAATTTGTGACTCCTATTGTAAGAGAATTTGAAGCACGTACGGATATCGAAGTGGAAGTAGTGCGAGCAGGTTCTGGACAGTTGCTGGACTGGATAGAGGAGGACAGGGAGAATCCAAAGGCTGATATTTTATGGGGCGGTTCTTACTATACCATGAAGCCTCATGCGGAGCTGTTTGCTGCATATCAGACAGAGAATGAACCGTATGTAAGAAGTGAATTTAAGAATACAGAGGGCAATCTGATTCGTTTTACGGATGTTCCAAGTGTCATTATGGTGAATACAGACCTTCTTGGAAATGAAACCATAGAGGGCTATGAGGACCTTTTGAAACCTGAATTCTATGGAAAGATTGCATTTGCAGACCCGAATATTTCATCCTCTTCTCTGGAGCAGTTAATCAACATGCTGTATGCATGCCGTGATGAGGATGAATGGGGATGGAAGTATGTGGAAGCATTATGCGGGCAGTTGGATGGCAAATTGCTGACAAGCTCTTCGGCGGTATACAATGGAGTGGCGAACGGTGAATTTGTAGCCGGGCTTACTTTTGAAGAAGCAGTGGCTGGAAGCATGGATGATGGTAAGCATGTGGCAATCGTATATATGAAAGAAGGGGTCATATCTACACCGGATGGTGTCTATCTGATTCAGAATGCACCTCACAGGGATGCGGCGGTGGAATTTTTGAATTTTGTTACGGGATATGATGCACAATATATGATTACCGCACAGCTTAATCGAAGATCTGTAAGAGTAGATGTACCGGCAACGGATAAATTACCGGCTAAAGACACCTTGCCTATGCTTCAGCCGGATTCAGCTGAGATAGAGAGTCATAGAAATGAATGGCTGGCGCAGTTCAACCAGATATGGAAGGAGTGTGCCCATGAATAAAAAGACAACGACCTTTCAGGAAAATATCAGGAATACTTTTATTTCCTATGCCATTATTCCATCCCTGATTCTGGTGTGTCTGGCGATGCTTTTATTCTATTGGAGCTGGAATTACTCTATTATTCATTATAACAGACAGGATAATGAACAAATCACGCATACACTGGAAGCAATAGAGAACACCTGGAGTACAGAAGTATCGAAGCTGTGTGATCTGGCGAAGGATGAGCCTACCCAGAAGATTACGGATATCTATGAAATAATCTATGCGGCAGACAGAAGTAACCGATGCAGCAGTCAGGTGTATCTGCTGGATGATAAGGGAGCGCTTATCTGGAACGTGGAAGATGCGGATATGGATTTCCTTTTGCAGCCGGAGTATCAGCAATGGGGAATATTAAGAATGATCAGGCAACAGCCGGAGATGTTATCTACCTACATTCAGAATGATTTCCTGTGTATGGGACAGGGAATACTGGATGAGAATGGTAAATTCCTTGGTTATCTGGTCGTAGGCATTCCAGGCAGAGAATGTGCAGATATACTTTCTGGAATCAACAGGAAATATGCAATTACAGATGAAATGGGCTGGATATATCTAAGTAACAGTGCGGAGTACCTCAGTGATGAGATGGGACGTTTTCTGTGGTTTGATAAGAAGCAGGATGGTTTTTTTACAGAGAATAATCAGCATTTTTATCTGACACAGAATCATATATTATCCGGTCAGATCGGTGTATATACCATGACGGATACAGACCCAAAGGTACATATTATGTGGTGGATGATTCTTATGATTGTTGTTATTTTTGCTATCATAGGAATTGTTACCTATTATTCGACCAGAAAGGTTTCTGCAAAATATACACAGGATGTCAAGCTGTTGGCAGATGCTTTTACCAGTGTGGAGAATGGGGAATGGAATACCAGTCTGACCATGGACAGCACACTGGAATTTCAGGTAATCGGTAAGGCATTTAACAAGATGATCGACAGTATGCGTAAGCAGGTGGAAGAGAATAAAGAGCTGGCGCTTCATGCAGCATTTGCACAGGTCAAGCAGCTGGAATCCCAGTTCAACCCTCATTTTCTGTTTAACACGCTGGACAATATCAGATTTATGATTCATATTGATGCGAATTCGGCGGACAAAATGATCACTTCTTTATCGAAGCTGTTAAGATACAGCATTCATGATTCCGGAGAAGAGATTTCGGTAAAAGAGGATATGGAAAATATACAAAGTTACTTTAATATTTTACAGATCCGGTATAACAAGAGATTTGCCTATGAAGTGAATATCGAGGAGTCGATTCTGGATTGTATGATACCGAAGCTGATCATGCAGCCGCTGGTTGAAAATGCTGTAAAGTATGGCTTTACAGACAGAGATAAGCTGACTGTTAAGATAAAGGGTTATGAGAAGCAGGGCAGACTGATTTTTAGCTGTGAGGATGATGGTGCTGGCATGACACCACAGCAGTTAAAGGATATACGTCGCAGATTGCAGCAGAAAGAGAACAAAGAGGGGCATCTGGGATTGTATAATATTCATCGCCGAATACAGCTTATGTATGGAGAAGAATACGGTATTTTCCTGGAGAGTGAGATAGGACAGGGCGTTGTGGTAGTATTGGTGCTTCCTGTGAAACGTTAGATGGGAGAGAGAGTATGTACAGGGTTTTGATTGTTGAGGACGAGGATATTATAAGAAAAGGCATTGCCTATACTATGGACTGGATGAGCATGGACTGCGTCATTGCAGGTGAAGCTGCCAATGGCAAGGAAGGTGTTGAGAAAATTCTGGAACTGCGACCTGATATCGTAGTAGCGGATATTATGATGCCATATATGAATGGAATCGAAATGATCCGCAGTACGAAGGATCAGGTGCCTTATAAGAGTATTCTGCTTACAAGCTATGCAGAATTTTCCTATGCAAAGCAGGCAATAGACCTGAAAGTATCGGATTATCTCATGAAACCGGTAGAGGAAGAGGAGATTAGAAAGGCGATAGAGAAGGTCACAGGGGAAATCAGAAAGGAACAGGAGATAGCCAGAATCTGTGAAAGGCATGCAGATGAGTTCTCCATGCAGGAATTCTATAAAAAGGCAGAGATGGATAATCCCTATGTAAAGAAAACGCTGGAAATTACTGAGAAAGAGTATGCCAATAAGATCAGCGTAGAGAGTATAGCAGATCAGCTTGGTGTGTCTGCAAGCTACCTTTCCAGGAAGTTCAAGCAGATAACTGGACTTACATATCTTGATTTCCTGAATAAATATCGTATCAGTCAGGCAATCAGGCTTATGGAAACAGGGCAGTACAAGGTATACGAAATATCAGAAAAAACAGGGTTCAGCGATTATAAACACTTCAATGTAGTGTTCAAAAGATACACAAACCAGTCTCCGACTGAATTTATGAAGTAGGTGTTCAGAAAATAAGATAATTTTGCATAAAAAAGGGTATATAATATACTCTTTTTTGTTTAATATGAACATACAGAAACAATTCGTATATTGATTCAGAAGGGAAGGGGTAACAATGAAAAAGTTAACAGCATTATTACTGGCAGGTTCTATGGTATTTACCATGGCAGGATGCGGCAGCAGCTCTACACCGTCATCAACAGCTACAGATGAGAAAGAGCCGGTAAGTTCAGCAGCAGACACTACAGCAACAGTAGCAGACACAGCAGGCACTACAGCAGCAGGAAGTGATATGGATGCTTTGATTGAAGCAGCCAAGGCAGAAGGTACTCTTACAGTATATGGTTCCTGTGAAGAGGCATATTTATCCGCTGCCTGCCAGCAGTTTGAGAAACTGTATGGTATTAAAGTAGATTATCAGAGATTATCCACTGGTGAAGTGTATACCAAGATTCAGGAAGAGAACGGAAGTCCCTCTGGTGATGTATGGTTCGGTGGAACAACAGATCCTTATAATGAAGCTACAGCAGCAGGATTGCTGGAGCCATATGATGCAATGAATGCGTCTAATCTGATCAGTGATACATATAAGGATGCAAATAATAACTGGTATGGAATTTACAAAGGTATTCTGGGATTCATGGTAAACAGGGAAGAAATCGAGCGTCTTGGCATTGAAGAACCTAAGGACTGGGATGATCTTCTCAAACCCGAATATAAAGGTCTGATCGGTATATCCAATCCTTCAACAGCAGGTACAGCTAAGCTGGTCATCAACACAATGGTACAGATGAAAGGCCATGATGAAGCAATGGAATACTTCAAAGAACTGGATAAGAACGTATATCAGTATACCAAGAGTGGTTCCGGTCCATCCAAGATGGTAGGACCTGGCGAATGTGTAATTGCAGTTGGTTTCCTGCATGATGGTATTACACAGATCCTTGCAGGATATGACAATATTGACCTGATCATCCCGGCAAGCGGAACCAGCTATGAAATCGGTGCAACTGCAATCTTCAAGGGCTGCAAACATCCAAACGCTGCTAAGTTGTGGATAGAATACGCATTATCTCCTGATTGTGTGGATATTGCAAAGGACAATGAATCTTATCAGTTTCTGGTAATCAGCAATGGTACACAGCCTCAGGAAGCAATTGACTTCGGTCTTGATCCAGACAACGTAATTGATTATGATTTCGAAGATGCAAAGGCTAATACAGCACAGTATGTAGAAGACTTCTTCGAGGCAGTAACAAACGGCAGTGCAGATGCAGCAGATAGTTCAAGATTCCTGACAGAATAGAACAATATCAATAAAGGGATGGTAAGTGCCATCCCTTTACCATACCGTAGAAAGGTGGGATGAAAGATGGCCGCAAAGAGAAAAAGTGCAGAGATTGACAGGAAAAAGCTGTTTTCTGATCCTGTTATGATAGGTATGATTGCTGTTTTGCTGATATTTTTGGTTTTATTTATTGTATATCCTTTATTCGTCTTATTAATAGACAGTGTCTTTTCAGAGGGCAGCTTCTCGCTGGATGTGTTCAGAAGAGTTCTGAGCATGGAAAGATTCAGGGTTGCTTTCGTTAATACAGTGGAGCTGGGACTTATCACAGGAGTACTTTCTTCTGCGATTGGTCTGTTATTCGCCTATGTAGATGTATATGTCAAATTGAAATATAAATGGATAGAGAAGTTGTTCAATATCGTATCTTTATTGCCTGTAGTTTCTCCGCCTTTTGTATTATCATTGTCAACAATCATGCTGTTTGGAAGAAGCGGCATTATCAGCAGATATGTATTCCATATTTATGATTCCAATGTATACGGACTGAAAGGTATCGTAGTCGTACAGACACTTACTTTCTTCCCGGTCTGCTATCTGATGCTTAAAGGATTGTTGAAAAACATTGATCCCTCTATCGAAGAGGCAGCCAGAGACATCGGAGCATCCAGACTGAAGGTATTCCTAACGATCACGCTTCCACTGATGTTACCTGGTATTGGTAATGCATTTCTGGTTACATTTATTGAGTCTGTAGCAGATTTCGCAAACCCTATGCTGATCGGCGGTGACTTCGATACGCTGGCTACTACGATTTACTTACAGGTAACAGGTTCTTATGATTCCACAGGTGCGGCAGCAATGTCCGTTATCCTCTTGTCACTGACTTTAATTCTGTTCTTTATACAGAAGTATTATCTGGAGAAAAAGACAACAGCAACTCTCACCGGCAAGGCATCCCGTGTACGTATGCCGATTACCGATAAGAGCGTAACGGTTCCGCTTACTGTATTCTGTACAGTAGTTGCAGCTTTTGTTGTGCTGATGTATGTAATGATTCCTTTTGGAGCATTGTTTAAGTTATGGGGAAGAGATTATTCACTTTCTCTTAAATGGTTTGATTATCTGTTTAAATACAGTGGATTTAAGGCGTTTAAGGATTCCTTTGTCCTTTCTATCATAGCAGCACCGATTACGGCATTGATGTCCATGGTAATTGCTTATCTGGTCGTAAAGAAGAAATTCAAGTCCAAGGCATTCATTGAATTTACTTCCATGCTGGCAATGGCAGTACCGGGAACTGTTCTCGGTATCGGATTTATCAGAGGTTATGCAAATGGTATCTTCCAGACTGGTGTGTTAAAAGGCATTTATGGTTCTGCTGCGATTCTGATTATCGTATTTATTGTCAGAAGTCTTCCTGTAGGAACCAGAAGTGGTATTTCTGCATTGAGACAGATTGATAAATCCATAGAAGAATCTGCATATGACCTTGGAGCCGGCAGTGGTAAAGTCTTTACTTCCATTACACTTCCCCTGATTAAGGATTCCTTCTTCAGCGGACTGGTAACAGCTTTTGTACGCAGTATCACTGCAATCAGTGCGATCATCCTTCTGGTAACACCTCAGTTCCTGCTGATAACCTGTCAGATCAATGAATTTGCTGAGAAGGGCTATTATGGTGTTGCCTGTGCATATGCAACGATTCTGATCGCAATTGTATATGCTGCGGTATTGATTATGAATCTGTTCATCAAATTCTTCGGAACAAGCAAAAAAGTAAAGGATGCAGAAAGGTAGGGGAATATTATGATAAAAGAAAAAAAAGGCGTGCGTCTGGAGCATATCTCTAAAATATACAAAGATCCAAAGACAGGAAAAGATTTTTATGCAGTAAAAGATGTATCCCTGAATATTGAACCGGGAAGCTTCGTTACATTACTTGGACCGTCTGGATGTGGCAAGACAACAACACTTCGTATGATCGCAGGTTTTGAAAGCCCTGATGAGGGAGAAATCTATCTTGGAGATGAGGCAATTAATGAGCTGACTCCCAATAAGAGAGATACTGCAATGGTATTCCAGAGTTATGCACTTTTCCCGCATTATAATGTATTTGACAATGTAGCATATGGATTAAAGCTGAGAAAGCTTCCAAAGGATGAGATTCAGCGTAAGGTTATGGAAATGCTGGAGCTGGTGGAATTAAGCGGTATGGAGAACAGACTGACGAATCAGTTATCAGGTGGTCAGCAACAGCGTGTCGCACTGGCAAGAGCACTGGTCGTAGAACCCAGTGTACTGTTATTTGACGAACCGCTCAGTAATCTGGATGCAAAGCTTAGAATCTCCATGAGAACAGAAATCCGTAAAATCCAACAGAAGGTTGGAATTACTGCAATCTACGTTACCCACGATCAGGCAGAAGCAATGAGCCTGTCAGATAAAATCATTATCATGAATGGCGGCGTTGTAGAGCAGATGGGAACACCACAGGAAACCTATTATTCTCCTAAGAGTGCTTTCGTGGCAGATTTCATTGGAGAGGCTAACTTCCTGGAAGGTGTTGTAGAGAAGCATGATGTAATGAAGATTGCAGATGTATCTGTTCCGGTGAAGACGGGAGACATGGCAGCAGGTACTGCATGCAGACTGGTGCTGCGCCCGGAGAGCGTAACATTAAAGGATACAGGTATTCTTCCATGCAAAGTCGTATATTCCTGCTTTATGGGCTCTTACCAGAGTTATCATGTACAGGTAAAGGATATGCTTGTGAAGCTGGAAGAATATAATCCCAAGAATAAGAGAGTCTATCAGGTAGGTGAGGATGCATTCCTGAACTTTGAGGAAGGAACAGTATTCCCATTATAGGCAGCAGAAAGGGGCGGTGAACCCGATATGAAAGGAGCATTGGAGTATCTTCAGGGCTGGAGTGATCTGGCTATCTGTTGCAGACTGATTATAGCAACTTTTCTGGGAAGTCTGATAGGCTGGGAGAGAATTTCCAAAAGACATAATGCTGGAATCCGTACATTTGCTTTGGTCAGCCTGGGGGCAGCCGTATCGACAGCTCTGAATATAAAATTAGGATACATTCCCGGACTGGAAGCGGATGTAAGCAGAATTCCAGCCGGCGTGATCAGTGGAATAGGTTTCCTTGGAGCCGGTTCCATACTGGTTACAGGGCGTAACCAGATCAAGGGACTGACAACAGCAGCCAGCCTGTGGGTATGTGCTGCAATGGGGCTTGTGATCGGTGCAGGATATTTACTTGTAGGAATTGTGTGCTTTGCCCTGATTATGATAGCAAACCGCGTACTGCAGAATCTGAGTGTGAGCGTGGAAGAGCACAGCCGCTATATCAGTATTTATCTGGAGGTGGAGAAATTAAAGGGTGTTGTGAAGCTGCGCAAGTACATCTCAGAAACCGGATATGAGCTGGTGTCCATGAATAAGACAAAAGAGAAGACATTACTGGATTCTGATGTGGCATTGACTGTTGTATTAGATATGAAAAGCACAACAGAACATCAAAATGTGTTAGATGCCTTCAATAATCTTGACTATGTAAATTATCTGGAAGAGATATAACAACATAATATTTTCGCACACAATGTACGATATATATAATGTATGGATACATGGTGTGAGCTAAGGACAGCGATTCCCTGTGGAATGCTGTCCTTTTCTATATTGAGAGAAAGGTGTGGTCATAAAATGGAAATGTCAGCAATTAAAAATATGTCAAGATCAGAGTTATTGTCCAGTATCAGTGCCAGAAAAAATGAAATCGCAGAGAAGCTGCAAAAAGGCGAAACACAGGAGAGCTTTGAAATTGGAGGAAGTTCGTTTACCAATAGTGAGTGGGATAAGCTGATTGGCAAAGTCGATTCACAGATTGATGAGATTAAGGAAGAGCAGAAACTGAGAAAAGAGAAGCAGGAGGAACAGCAGGAAGCATATGAAGTGGCTGCCTCAAGAACAAATTCCATGTTCCAGAAATTGAATGGAGTGTATAAGCAGGCATGCCCCTATGAATATCTTGCAAAGGACGGAGTGATTGAATATAATGGAATAGTGTTCGCGTGCGATACAGAGCATAATGCCATATCTCTGGGCGATGTATCGGATAAGAGTAAGGTCATCACTGTAAGACTTAGTGGAGGCGGTACTTTGTATGTGAACCGTGAAAATATAGGAGATTTATCGCAGGCTATGGGAATGTTCTCACCGGAGGATGTGAACTGTATTCTGAGGGCATTGGCAGATGATGCCAAGATACAAAAGACCGAAGAAGAGATAGAAGAAGCGGGTGCGCACATCGGAGAAGAAAATCAGGAATAGTCTGCCATATAGGGAGAGCAGATTTATGAAAAAAAGATTTATTGCAGCAGTGCTGGCAGCAGGGCTGACATTTACAGGTTGTGGAGCAACGAAGCAGACAGTAACAGAGACAGAAGTATTTCAGGATGGAGAGGTGCAGACACAGGATGCTGCCCAGAGTGAGACTCAGATGCAGGAGAAGGAGACTCAGGAAACAGAATCACCAATTAAGATAGAAATTACCTCAGAGCATCATGAGGGCGCAAGTGATGAGAGCCGTGAGGATGTGAAGTATACTTATGAATATGAACAGCCTATTGTGTCTATATCAGGAAATGAAGAAGCCCAGAATGCGATTCAGAGTGATCTGGAGTCGTATATTGACAGCTTTCTTGACAGTCTGGCAAGTGGAGAGTTCGGAGTAGTCTATGATGAAGGCGCAGAAGCAAGCTATCAGAATGTGGGAATGCAGGTGCTTCGTGCAGATGAGCAGGTCATCAGCATTATGATGACAAACGAGGGCTATGATGGTGGGGCACATGGCTGGTTCACGATAGAATATTTCAATTATTTTACCGCCACGGGCGAGAAGATTACCTTTGACAAACTGGGAGAAGGCTTCAGAGAGCGTGCAGAGCAGTTAGTCAGGGTTAAGGCTAAACAGATGCAACAGGAAGAGCAGTGCTTCTTTGAAGATTACCAGAAGAGTATTCCTCTGGTAGTACTGGATGGAACAGAAGACCGCAATGAGGTATACACTTCCATTTATGGAGATACGTGGAGTGATATGGAAAGCGAACCCATGATTCCTACTTTCTATATAACAGATACAGGCTTTGGCTTCACGTCAGGACAATATGTATTGCAGCCTTATGCAGGAGGAATCATAGATTTCAACTTTACGGCAGCAGACTTTGGTGATACCCTTACTGCGGATATTTTTACGGATGCAGGATCGGGGGAGCGAACAATCAAGGAAGATCAGCTCAACGCTGCAGACAACGCAGTCGCGGATGCAATCAGCGCAGAGGAATATGCTGCCTTTACCAAGACTGCAGATGCTGTGGACGCTGAGGGCTTTGGCAGCTTTGATGACTTTGCACAGACCATGAATCAGGACTTTACAGGAACCTGGTATGATCCGGAGATGGGAGAGGCCATCCGCCTGACTACTGAGGGAGCCTATGTATATATTCCTTTTCTTGACCTCTATGGAGACGAGCTGTATGAGTGGGAGCTGATAGACAGAAGCGATAGAGGCTTGTGCCCTGAGATTGCCATTTACTATGGTGGAAGGGAAGTAGGGGAGCTTGCTTATTATGTGGCCGGTATCAGAGACAATTATTTCTGGTGCAATGCCCAGGCACAGATTTTTTACAGACAGTAAATGTAGAATATTGACGAATATAGAGAAAAAAGATATGCTGTAATTGTTTGAACAATTACAGCATTTTTTATAAGGAGGGGTTATTTGTGAACGACAATAACGTAGTAATCAAAGATGCCAGAACCTTGGGAGTACCCAAAATGTTACTGCTTGGACTCCAGCATATGTTTGCCATGTTTGGTGCAACCATTCTTGTACCCATACTGGTCAACAATTACTTCGAGGGAGAAGGGCTGTCCATTCAGGTAACATTGATCTGTGCAGGGCTTGGTACGCTGTTCTTCCATGTATGTGCCAAGATGAAAGTACCGGCATTTCTGGGGTCATCTTTTGCATTTCTGGGTGGCTTTGCTACAGTAGCGAATCTGGACAGTGGAATGTATGCCAACATGACAATGGGTGAGAAGCTGCCTTATGCGTGTGGCGGTATCGTTGTAGCAGGTCTGTTATATCTGGTGCTGGCACTGGTTATCAAGCTTGTAGGTGTGAAACGTGTCATGCATTATCTGCCGCCGGTTGTAACTGGTCCTATTATCATCTGTATCGGCTTATCACTTGCACCGTCAGCAATCTCTAATGCATCAACGAACTGGCTGATTGCAATCATTGCCCTGGCTACAATTATTATCTTTAATATCTGGGGAAAAGGCATGTTCAAGATCATTCCTATTCTGATGGGAGTTGTGATATCCTATGCGGTAGCAGTGATTCTTAATGCAGTTGGTATCACGAATCCGGATGGCAGCACCATTATTGATTTCTCCAATATTGCAACAGCAGCATGGGTGGGAATTCCTCCTTTTCAGATATGCAAATTTGACATAACAGCAATTCTTGTCATGGCACCGATCGCACTGGCGACCATGATGGAACACATCGGCGATATGTCAGCCATCTCTGCTACAGTTGGTGAGAATTTCATTGCTGATCCGGGCTTACATCGTACATTGATCGGTGATGGACTGGCAACGTCGCTGTCTGCGTTATTTGGCGGACCTGCGAATACAACATATGGTGAGAACACAGGTGTACTGGAATTAAGTCATGTACATGATCCGCGGGTCATTCGTATTGCAGCAGTATTTGCAATCATTCTGAGCTTTATTCCCAAGATGGCAGAGGTGATTGGTTCTATGCCATCTGCGATTATCGGTGGTGTAAGCTTTATGCTGTATGGTATGATCTCTGCTATCGGTGTGCGTAATGTGGTTGAGAATCATGTAGATCTTACCAAGTCACGTAATCTTGTGATCGCAGCAGTGATTCTGGTCAGTGGACTTGGATTCTCAGATGGTCTGACTTTTAGTGTATTTGGTACTTCTATTACATTGACAGGGCTTGCGATCGCAGCTCTTGCGGGTATTATTTTAAATGCCATATTGCCGGGTAATGACTACGAATTTGGTGAAAATCTCCAGGGAGACATCAACAGAGGTGTAGGAATGAATCCCAACATAAAAGAATAATGGAATTATGGTAAACAAAAGCGGTGTTATAGACGAAATAATCTATAACACTGTTTTTTTAAGAAGATAAAGACACATAGCGATGTAAGTGTGAAGTTAGAGAGGTATGATAAGGGGTATGGAAACAAAAAAGATACAGGAACATTTCCTTCATGTTGCTGATAATATGCTGTATCGGGTCAAGAAAAGCAGAGAAACAGCATCTGTATGGGCAGACTTCATGAGTCCAATGTATAATTGATGGACAAATTATAAAAAAATTATAAAAAGCGTACACAACTATTGACCTTTCATAAATGGAGTGCTATAACACATATAGAACAAAGGAAAGGGACATGAATTGAATAAATCCTAAGCCCCCAACGCTCCGGGTTCTCTATTTGTAGAATTGGAGGAAAAGACAAATGACTACTTTAAAGGTACAAAAAAGAGACATGGAAACAAAGGCAAAGAAACTGAGAAGAGAAGGTTTTATTACCGGTAATCTTTTCGGTAAGGAGATTGAAGGTTCTATACCACTTAAAATCGAGCGATTAGAAGCAGAGAGAACTTTACGTGGATGTATGAAGGGTACACAGATCATGCTGGATGTAGAAGGCAAGATGTATGATGTACTGATCAAGGAGATTGACTTCGATGCAACCAAGAATCAGACACTGGAGATTGACTTCCAGGCACTGGTAAGCAATGAGAAGGTTCATTCTGTAGCAGAGATCGTTCTTCACAACACAGAAAACGTTGTAGAGGGTGTTCTGGAACAGATACTGAAAGAAGTATCTTATAAGGCATATCCAAGCGCACTGGTAGATAAGATTGATGTAGACTGTGGTAATCTTCATTTAGGAGACTGCATCAGAGTAAAGGATTTGGAGATAGCTAAGAATAAAGATATCAGCATCATGACCAATCTAGAATCCATTATTGTGAATGTCATCGCAGTTCATAATAATGCAGGCGATGATACAGCAGATGACACAGAAGAAACAGCAGAGAAATAAAGGATAAACAGTATGGGGCAGGTTGAAAAATCTGCCCCATAAAATTTTTTAAAAAAATTTAAAAAAGTACTTGCATTTTTCTGAAACGTATTATATACTATCACTTGTGCTGATGAGTTACCAGTCACTTAAATGAATAAAGCGCTATCGCCAAACGGTAAGGCAACGGACTCTGACTCCGTCATTTTCAAGGTTCGAATCCTTGTAGCGCTGCTACAGAAAGCTCTCGAAAGTATCGAGAGCTTTTTATTTACACAGGAATGTGTAACAACAGATAAGTAACACGGAGTGCGTGAGGATGCGCATGTAATGGAAATGCAGTCTATAATGACAGCATAGGATTTTAAAGGAGAACGGTATGTTTCAATTAGGAAGAAAACAGGAATTAGTGGTAGTAAAGACAGTTGATTTTGGTGTATATCTGGGAGAAGACCAGAATGCAGGCATGGACGAAAGAGTACTTCTGCCAAAGAAGCAGGTACCTGAGAACTGCAACATTGGAGACAAGATAGAAGTATTTCTGTATAAGGATTCCAAGGACAGGCTGATCGCAACAGTCAATATCCCTAAATTAATGGTAGGAGAAGTAGGATTTCTGAAGGTATCCCAGGTGACAAAGATCGGTGCATTCCTTGACTGGGGACTGGAGAAGGATATTCTGTTACCATATAAAGAGCAGACAAGAAAAGTCAGAGAAGGAGAAGAAGTTCTGGCAGCACTCTATATTGATAAGAGCAGCAGACTGGCAGCTACCATGAATGTATATGAATATCTTCGCAAGGACAGCGAATATAAAAAGGATGATATCGTTACAGGTATGATTTACCAGACCAGCGATAACTTTGGTGTATTCGTGGCAGTAGATAATATCTATTCTGCATTGATTCCCAAGAAGGAAGTAGTAGGTGAGCTTCGTATAGGTGATACTGTACAGGCTCGTGTAACCGGTGTGAAGCCGGATGGCAAGCTGGATCTGAGTGTCCGTGAAAAGGCATATCTGCAGATCGAGAAGGATGCAGTAAAGATCCTGCAGATCATCGACAGCTTCGATGGTGTGCTGCCTTTTACAGACAGGGCAAATCCAGAGGTCATCAAGCGTGAGACACAGATGAGCAAGAATGAATTCAAACGTGCCATTGGTAATCTGTTAAAGAATGGCAAAATCGAGATCAAGGAGAACTGTATCAGAAGAATATAGTGTAAAAACAAAATTCCCCAAGGAGTGTGTCCAAGGGGGATTTTGCTTTTTGGCGGCGTTTATACCATGACGTCTATATTGCCACCAAGCTCAGGATATACAGAATGCTCCATGGCAGAAGCATCCAGCATCTGTGTAATGGCACTTCCGGTATCCTGTGCCTGTTCCAGAGATTTGGATAAGACGGCAGTTCCAACGTCATTCAGCAGATTGGTCTGCGCCAGATTCATGGATAATGCAGCAATGTCCATCCTTATCCCTCCTTTCTTATATGCTGTACTTTCGGAAGCTTCATTTAGAAGACTCCGAGAGTACATTATGGGACTGTCCCATATATCGTATATATCGGTTAAAATGAGCCAAATATTAGCGTTTCCGGGAATGATAAGGCTTTTGTGTATCTTGCATACGGGGTAAAATTTCAAATTTTTGTCAATATCATTCAAAAATGCATAAAAAAATCGGGAATTACTATAGATTTATTTGTATAAATGTATTAAAATGGTTTCAGAATGCGAAGAATCAGAATATTCAGAAAGAAAAATCTTTGTGGATATTGTATAAGTGAGGAGAGTGGCATATGATATCAAATCAGATCATGCAGAATACAATCGAAGGAATTAAGGCGATTGCAAGAGTAGAGTTATTCGTGGCTGATATTGACGGTAAGCTTGTGGCATCTACCAAGTCAACAGGAAACAGCTTTGAAAGTTCAATTCTGGAGTTCGTGAAGTCTCCGGCAGACAGCCAGGAGATACAGGGGTGTCAGTTCTTTAAGATCTATGATGACCAGCAGCTGGAATACATTCTGATTGCCAATGATGCAGGCGAGAATGCATATATGGTAGGTAAGATGGCAGCATTCCAGCTTCAGAATCTGATGGTCGCATACAAAGAGAGATTTGATAAGGACAACTTTATCAAGAACCTCCTTCTGGATAATCTGCTTCTGGTAGATATTTACAGCCGTTCCAAGAAACTGCATATTCAGACTGATGTAAAACGCGCAGTTCTTATCGTAGAATCTCCAAATGGAAAGGATGCCAATATTCTGGAGAAAGTCAGAGAGAACTTCGGACAGAATGGAAAAGACTTCGTCACAGCAGTAGATGAGAATAACGTTATTATAGTGAAGGAAATCGCAGATAACGAGACAAATCGTGATATTGATAAATATGCCAGAGCAATTGAAGAATGTCTGAATAAGGAAGGCATTAAGGATGTACATATCTCTTATGGTACCAATGTAAAGGAGATCAAGGAAGTCAGCCGCTCCTACAAGGAAGCCAAGATGGCACTGGATGTTGGTAAGATATTCTTCGCAGAAAGAGATATTATTGCATATAGTGAACTTGGTATTGGCAGACTGATCTATCAGCTTCCGATTCCTCTGTGCAAGATGTTTATCAAGGAAATATTCGGTGGCAAGAGCCCGGATGATTTTGACGAGGAAACCTTGACGACAATCAATAAGTTCTTCGAGAATTCTCTGAACGTATCCGAGACATCCAGACAGCTCTTCATTCACAGAAATACACTTGTATACAGACTGGATAAGCTGCAAAAGAGCACCGGACTGGACCTGAGAGTATTTGAAGATGCGATTACCTTCAAGATCGCGCTCATGGTAGTTCGTTACATGAAATATATGGAATCTTTTGAGTATTGATACTGTAAAGCCATGCGTTGATGGTTGAAATGATGTGTTCAAGTTTACTTGATAAACATCATTTTAACCATTCAACATAGGGCGCTCAGCTCAAGTGAGGATTTACGAAGTAAATTCGAGCTTGCATGGCGTAAAATAGAAAGACTAATTAGGGGTGAATTTATTTGAAAAGTACAGCAGTGAAGAAACGTGTACAGCGTACAAGCAGTGGAGATGACCCGATTATTCTGCTGGAGAACGTGGGTAAGTCCTATACTGCGGGAATTCCTGCATTAAATGGGATTAATCTGCATATAAATAAAGGAGAATTCGTTTTTGTAGTAGGAGACAGCGGATCAGGTAAATCTACACTGATCAAGCTTTTACTTAGGGAACTGGTGCCTACTTCCGGAAGAATCTTTGTAAACGGTACAGATGTAGTACGTCTGAAACGCCGCAAGATTCCCAAGTTCAGAAGAAGCCTTGGCGTTGTGTTCCAGGATTTCAGACTTTTAAAAGACCGCAATGTGTATGAAAATGTGGCTTTTGCCCAGAGAATCATACAGATGCCCAGCAGAGAGATACGTAAGAATGTACCTGCAATGCTCTCCAGGGTAGGACTGGCAGGAAAGTATAAAGCAAAACCAAAGCAGCTGTCAGGTGGTGAACAGCAGAGAGTTGCCCTGGCTAGGGCACTGGTCAACAGGCCGGAGATCCTGCTGGCAGATGAACCTACAGGTAATCTTGATCCGAAGAATTCCTGGGAGATCATGAATCTGCTGGAGAAAATCAATAATGATGGTACGACTGTCCTGGTTGTAACCCATAATCGTGAAATCGTCAATGCGATGCAGAAGAGGGTTATTACTATGAAGAAGGGTCTCATTGTCAGCGATGAGGAAAAGGGTGGTTACATCGATGAGGATTAATACATTGTTTTACTGCCTGTGGCAGGGAATTCGAAATACATTCAGAAATAAATGGTTTACTTTGGCATCTGTAGCAACGATATCTGCCTGTCTTTTCCTGTTTGGTCTATTCTACGCCATACTGACGAACTTCCAGCATATCGTAAAGACCGCAGAGGAAGGCGTATCTGTTACGGCATTTCTGGATGAAGGTGTCAGTGATGAGAGAGTACAGGAGATTAGTGACATGATATCCAAACGTGTGGAAGTCAGAGAGGCAGATTATGTTTCCGCTGACCAGACATGGGAGACTTTCAAGGCAGATTATCTGGGAGAGTATTCAGATGGATTTACAGAAAATCCTCTGTATGACTGCGCTCATTTTGAGATTTATATGAGTGATGTATCTATGCAGCCGGAGCTTGTAAGTTATCTGGAATCCATACAGGGAATCCGTAAAGTCAACAAGTCTGCTGTTACGGCACAGGCTTTGACAGGAATCAATTCTATTGTCGGATATGTGACAATAGGAATCATTGCAATTCTGTTTGCGGTATCTATTTTCCTGATCAGCAATACAGTTACCATTGGTATTTCCGTTCGTAAGGAAGAGATACAGATCATGAAATACATAGGAGCAACTGACTTTTTCGTAAGAGCTCCTTTCGTAATAGAAGGTATGGTGATCGGGTTCATCGGATCGCTGATTCCACTGGCAGCTGTGTACGTTATTTATAATCAGGCACTTTTGTATGTGGCACAGAGATTTGCATATTTGTCACAGCTGATGCAGTTTTTGCCGGTGAACGAGATCTTTACAAATCTGATACCGGTATGTATCGGCATAGGTGTAGGAATTGGTTTTATAGGCAGTTTTACAACTGTCAGAAAGCATTTGAGCGTCTAGGATGCATCCATTTACAGATGCTGTAGAGACAAAGAAAGTAATTAGGAGAGATATATGCGTTTTAAGAAGATGATGAGGGGAATTGCCCTGCTTCTTATGACTGTCTTGCTTTCTGTCAGCGTATGTCCTTTGGTCAGCCATGCAGATAAAATATCTGATTTGAAAAAGAGCATTCAGGATAAACAGGATGCGATTGATAAGGCACAGAATGAAAAGAAAGCGCTGCAATCCGGCTTGACGGATGTAAAGAAAGTAATATCAGGTCTGCAGACTTCCAAGCAGAATCTGTCAAATTATATCAGCCAGCTGGATGACAGCCTTTCACAGGCACAGGCCAGAATCCTGGAGCTGAATACCATGATCACAGACAAAGAAGCTGAGATCACGAAGACGGCAGCAGAGCTGGAAGATGCCATTGCAACAGAGGAAACGCAGTATCAGGCCATGAAGGACAGAATTAAATTCATTTATGAGAAAGGTGATTCTTTTTATCTGGAAATGGTACTGACCGCAGAGTCTTTTGGAGAGATGCTGAACAAGGCAGAATATGTGGAGAAATTATCTGCATATGATAAACGTATGCTGGAACAGTATCAGGCAACGAGACAGTATGTGGCGGTGTGTAAGGAACAGCTGGAGGCAGAACAGGAGCTTCTGCAGGAAGCCAAGACTGATGTGGAGAAAGAACAGAAGTCTCTGGAAACACTGATATCGCAGAAGGAGCAGGAGATTACTGCCTATGAAAGTGATATCAATAACCAGCAGGCTCTGGTGAAAGAATACGAGGCTGAGATCGCAGCACAGAATGCGGAGATCAAAGCCATGGAAGATCTGGTAGCAGCACAGAAGGCAGAGCTTGCGAAAGAAAACAAGGCTGCAAGAACCTATGATGGAGGTATGTTTGCATGGCCTGCACCATCCTATACCAGAATTTCAGATGATTATGGTAACCGAATGCATCCTACGCTGCATGTGCAGCAGTTCCATAACGGTATTGACCTGGCATCACCGGGAGGCTCGCCGATTCTGGCAGCTTATGATGGAACAGTAGTATCAGCGGCATATAGTTCTACCATGGGTAATTATGTGATGCTCGACCATGGAGACAACCTGTATACTATATATATGCATGCATCAGCACTATATGTATCCAAAGGAGAAAATGTTGTAAAAGGACAGAAGATTGCCGCAGTAGGAAGTACAGGACGTTCTACAGGTAACCATCTGCATTTCAGTGTCAGACTGAATGGCAGCTATGTCAGCCCGTGGAATTATTTATCACATTAAAATGTATGACTACGTAAGGAAAGGCATGGTTATAGAAAAATGAATGAGAATGAAAAAGAAGATAACAGGTCCTTTTGGCGGGGGCTGGCGGTCGGATTAGCATCCAGCTGTGCGATTCTGCTGGTTGTATTTGGCAGTGTAAAAATATATCAGACATATCGTGTCTATGGCAAGCTGGCAAGTGGCAGTTCTGCTGAAAAAGAATCTGTAGCCAATGAGAAAACGACAGAGAAGCTGGGAGTGCTGGAAAACACGATCAAGCAGTATTTCTGGCAGGATGTGGATGAAAGTACACTGGAGGAAGGTGTATACAAGGGCTTGCTGGAATCACTGGATGATCCGTATTCTGTATATTATACTCATGATGAGCTGGTGCAGCTGCAGCAGCAGACAGAAGGCATCTATTATGGAATCGGAGCTTACATCAGCCAGGATAAAGAGATGGGATATGCCAGAATCAGCAAGATTATTAAGAATACACCGGCAGAAGCAAGCGGTCTGCAGCAGGATGACTACATTTACAAGGTCAATGGCGAAGATATGCAGGGCAAGGATAGTACCTATGTTGTCAGTAAGATCAAGGGCGAAGCAGGTACGAAGGTTACAATTACCGTAGTCCGTGAAGGAGCCACAGACCCCATTGATATCGAAGTGGAACGTCAGAAGATTGAAAGTCCTACAGTAGAGTACCAGATGCTGGATAATGACATGGCGTATATTCAAATCACAGAATTTGACCTGGTAACAACAGAACAGTTCGAGCAGGCTTATAAACAGGCGCAGACGGATGGAATGAAGGGACTTATATTAGACCTGAGAAGCAATCCGGGCGGCAATTTATCCACCGTGTGCGATATCGCAAGGATGATCCTCCCCAAAGGGCTTATCGTGTATACAGAGGATAAGTATGGCAAACGGGAAGAGTATACCTGCGATGGAGCCAATCAGATCAAAGTACCACTGGTAGTTCTTACCAATGGCTACAGTGCAAGTGCTTCCGAGATTCTGGCAGGTGCTGTCAAGGACTATGGAATCGGTACACTGGTAGGAACAACTACCTATGGAAAAGGCATTGTACAGAAAGTCATTAATCTGTCAGATGGTTCTGCAGTGAAGCTGACAGTCAGTAATTATTTCACACCAAACGGGAATAATATCCACAAGATAGGAATCGAGCCTGACGTGGAAGTAGAATTCGATGCGGAACAGTATAAGAATGGTGTGGATAACCAATTGGAAAAAGCGAAAGAAGTATTGGCAGGGTTGATGTAACCCTGCCATTGTTTTACAGAAAAATAACTATATACATTTTAAAAATTTGTGGTATACTGTATTAGAACGTATATTCGCAAACAAACGTATTGCTTTGACTATGTGGAGGACGCAGGGCATGGAGTTTAAATTACATTCAGAATATCAGCCGACAGGAGACCAGCCGGAGGCGATTGCCGGACTGGTGAAGGGATTTCAGGAGGGTAATCAGTTTCAGACCCTGCTTGGAGTTACCGGTTCGGGTAAGACTTTTACAATGGCAAATATTATTGCGGCGTTGAATAAACCCACATTGATTATCGCGCATAATAAGACTCTGGCAGGGCAGCTCTACGGAGAAATGAAAGAATTTTTCCCGGAAAATGCGGTAGAATATTTTGTGTCCTATTATGATTATTATCAGCCGGAGGCGTATGTGCCTTCTACAGATACTTATATAGCGAAGGATTCTGCGGTAAATGAAGAGATTGATAAGCTGCGTCTGTCTGCAACAGCATCCCTGACAGAACGAAGAGATGTAGTAGTAGTAGCCAGCGTATCCTGTATCTATGGTCTGGGCAGCCCGGACGAATATCAGGGAATGATGCTTTCTCTGCGTCCTGGAATGCAGAAGGACAGAGAAGAGGTTATACGGGCTTTGATTGAGATGCAGTATGACAGAAATGATATGGACCTGGAGAGAAGCCGTTTCAGAGTGCATGGAGATATTGTTGATATCAATCCTGCGCAGGGTGGAGAGTATCTGATCCGGGTGGAATTCTTTGGGGATGAGATTGACAGAATATCTGAGATTGACCCGGTTACGCAGAAGACACTGGCATTGCTGGAGCACGTAACGATATTCCCTGCCTCCCATTATGTAGTGGCACCTGAGAAAATAGCCAAAGCATGTGATGATATAGAAGAAGAATTAAAAGAACGTGTAAAATATTTCAAGAGTGAAGATAAACTGCTGGAGGCTCAGAGAATTTCTGAAAGAACCAATTTTGATATTGAGATGCTTCGGGAAACGGGATTCTGCTCCGGCATTGAGAATTATTCCAGACATTTAAGCGGAACGAAAGAAGGAGAGCCGCCATACTGTCTGATGGACTTCTTCAAGGATGATTATCTGATTATTGTAGATGAGTCCCATATTACGATTCCACAGATCAGAGGTATGTATGCAGGAGACCGTTCCCGTAAAATGACCTTGGTAGATTATGGTTTCCGTTTACCGTCTGCTCTGGACAACAGACCTCTCAGATTTGAAGAGTTTGAGCAGAAGATCGACCAGATGCTTTTCGTATCTGCAACACCGAATGTATATGAAGAGGAGCATGAGCTTTTCAGGGCAGAGCAGATTATCAGACCGACAGGACTTCTTGATCCTGAGATTGAGATTCATCCTGTAGAGGGACAGATTGATGATCTGATCTCCCAGATCAAAAAGGAGACAAACAAGCATAATAAGGTCCTTGTAACAACGCTGACGAAGCGTATGGCAGAAGATCTGACGAAATATATGAGCGAAGTAGGGATTCGTGTAAAATATCTGCATTCGGATATAGATACTCTGGAGCGTGCACAGATTATACGCGACATGCGACTGGATGTCTTTGATGTACTGGTAGGTATCAATCTGCTCAGAGAGGGCTTGGATATTCCTGAGATATCGCTGGTAGCGATTCTGGATGCAGATAAAGAGGGCTTTTTGCGTTCAGCAACGTCTCTGATCCAGACAGTAGGACGAGCCGCCAGAAATGCAGAGGGACATGTTATCATGTATGCGGATACCATTACAGATTCCATGCGGATTACTCTGGATGAGACAGCAAGAAGACGTGCTATCCAGCAGAAATATAATGAAGAGCATAATATTACACCACAGACGATCAAGAAGGCAGTTAGAGATCTGATCAGTATATCCAAGGCTGTTGCCAAGGAAGAACAGACCTTTGCAAAAGATCCTGAATCAATGGATGAGAAGGAATTGAAGAAGTTAATTGCTACTGTGGAGAAGAATATGCGTAAGGCAGCAGCAGACTTGAACTTTGAGGCAGCGGCAGAGCTTCGTGATAAGATGACAGACTTAAAGAAAATGCTGAATGATATGACAAATGGGTTATAAGATAGAAAGGTATGGTCAATAAGATGAATGCAGAACAGTTGAAGATGCTTCCCAAAAGTGAGGTAATCAGGATCCGTGGAGCAAATGAACATAATTTGAAGAATATCAGTCTGGATATACCACGAAACAAATTTGTAGTTCTGACAGGACTGTCAGGTTCTGGTAAATCCTCACTGGCTTTTGATACGATCTATGCAGAAGGACAGAGACGATATATGGAATCCCTGTCTTCTTATGCAAGACAGTTCCTGGGACAGATGGAGAAGCCTAACGTAGAGAGTATAGAAGGATTGTCACCTGCTATTTCCATAGATCAGAAATCTACAAACAGAAATCCCAGATCTACAGTAGGAACAGTAACGGAGATCTATGATTATTTCCGATTATTATATGCAAGAATCGGTATTCCTCATTGTCCTAATTGTGGCAGAGAGATTCATAAGCAGACCATAGACCAGATGGTAGATCAGATTATGTCTCTGCCGGAAGGAACGAAGATCCAGCTGCTTGCTCCGGTAGTCAGAGGACGTAAGGGTGAACATGCAAAAGTACTGGAAAGAGCCAAGAAAAGCGGTTATGTGAGAGTACGTGTTGACGGCAGTCTCTATGAACTGACAGAAGAGATCAAGCTGGATAAGAATATCAAGCATAATATTGAGATCATCGTTGACAGACTGGTAGTCAAGGAAGGGATTAACAGACGTTTGACAGATTCCATAGAGAATGTTATGGAACTTGCCAATGGACTTATGATCGTAGATATCATAGGTGGAGAACCTATGAACTTCTCTGACAGCTTTGCATGTCCAGATTGTGGTATCAGTATTGAAGAAGTAGAGCCTAGAAGCTTTTCCTTCAACAATCCTTTTGGCGCCTGCCCGGAATGTTTTGGTTTAGGCTATAAGATGGAATTTGACGTTGACCTGATGATTCCTGATAAGACATTAAGTATTAATCAGGGCGCAATTACAGTTATGGGGTGGCAGTCCTGCACAGATAAGAACAGCTTCACCAATGCTATTTTACAGGCTTTGTGTAAGGAATATCATTTCTCACTGGATACGCCTTTTGAAGAACTGACACCAGAGGTTCAGGACATGCTGATACATGGAACGAAGGGTAAGGAAGTAATCGTTCATTATAAAGGACAGCGTGGAGAGGGTAAATATCCTGTAGCCTTTGAAGGATTGATCAAGAATGTGGAGCGTAAATACCGTGAGACTTCTTCTGAAATCATGAAAGCAGAATATGAGACTTTCATGCGTATTACACCCTGTAAAGAATGTGGTGGCAGGAGATTAAAGAAGAGTTCCCTGGCAGTTACAGTGTGTGATAAGAATATATATGAAGTGACATCCCTGTCAATTAATAAGCTGTATGAATTCCTGGATGGTATGGAACTGACTCCACAGCAACAGCTTATTGGTAAGAGAATCTTAAAAGAGATTAAGGCACGTGTTGGCTTCTTAAAGAGCGTAGGTCTGGAATATCTGTGTCTGTCCAGAGCGACAGCTACCTTATCCGGTGGTGAGGCACAGAGAATCCGTCTGGCAACACAGATTGGTTCGGGACTTGTGGGCGTATGTTATATTCTGGATGAGCCAAGTATCGGACTACATCAGAGGGATAATGACAAGCTGCTGGGGGCTTTACGTAACTTACAGGAGCTTGGCAATACGCTGATCGTAGTAGAGCATGATGAGGATACCATGCTGGCAGCAGATCATATTGTGGATATCGGACCGGGAGCAGGAGAACATGGTGGACAGGTTATCGCACAGGGTACGGCACAGGAGATCATGCAGATACCAGAGTCCATTACCGGACAATATCTGAGCGGCAAGATTCAGATACCGGTTCCGGAGACCAGAAGAAAGCCGACAGGCTGGCTTACGGTAAAAGGTGCTGCTGAAAATAACCTCAAGAATATAGATGTGAAGTTCCCATTGGGAGTATTTACCTGTGTGACAGGCGTGTCAGGTTCCGGTAAGTCCTCACTGGTCAATGAAATTCTATATAAATATCTGGCAAAACAGCTCAACAGAGCACGCACGATACCCGGTAAGTTCAAGAAGATAGAAGGTGTGGAGCAACTGGATAAGGTCATAGATATCGACCAGTCTCCGATTGGACGTACACCACGTTCTAATCCGGCTACCTACACAGGTGTATTTGACCAGATTCGTGACTTGTTCGCTTCGACAGTAGATGCCAAGGCAAAGGGCTATACGAAGGGAAGATTCAGTTTCAATGTCAAGGGTGGACGTTGTGAAGCCTGTGGCGGTGACGGTATCATCAAGATTGAGATGCACTTCCTTCCTGATGTGTATGTACCCTGTGAAGTGTGTCAGGGCAAACGCTACAACAGAGAGACACTGGATGTAAAATATAAGGGCAAGAGTATTTATGATGTACTGGATATGACTGTGGAAGAAGCACTGGAATTCTTTGACAAGGTTCCTTCTATCCGCAGAAAGATAGAGACATTAAATGATGTGGGACTCTCCTATATTAAGCTGGGACAGCCTTCAACCACATTGTCTGGTGGTGAAGCACAGAGAATCAAGCTGGCAACAGAGCTGAGCAGAAGAAGTACCGGTAAGACAATCTATATTCTGGATGAGCCTACCACAGGACTGCATTTTGCAGATGTGCATAAGCTGGTGGAGATCTTACAGAGACTGGCTGAGGGCGGTAACAGTGTAGTAGTCATTGAGCATAATCTTGATGTTATTAAGACTGCCGACTATATCATAGATATCGGACCAGAAGGCGGAGACGGCGGCGGAACCGTAATCGCAGAAGGCACACCGGAGCATATTGCCCAGTGCCCAAACTCTTATACAGGAATCTATGTGAAGAAGATGCTGGATAAGGCAAAAGCCGGAAATCAATAAAAATGAAGAAAAAGATTTATCAGAAGTAAAATCATATCTTTTGATAAATCTTTTTTAAAATAATGATAAAAGTATGTTTACAAATAAAATGTCAGATAATATAATGAATTTACATAATATTATGAAAAATACTAAAGTATTATCTAAAATTGACCGATATAAGGTACAGATGGATTGATTGGGTTTCCGGGCTTTTATTGTAAAAAAAGTATGAAACCCCTTTGAAAAATGGTTAGTTTAGGTTATAATGACTTAGCATGTTTAAATTGGCATCATTGGGAACAATAATGAAAACAAGATGATTAAGCGATAGATAATAACCAACCATTCAGAAAGGGGCAAAGAGCCATATGCAGTACACAGACATTGGAATCGACCTTGGAACCGCAAGTATTTTAGTTTACATTCGTGGTAAGGGTGTAGTTTTGAAGGAGCCGTCAGTAGTTGCCTTCGATAGAGATACAGATAAAATCAAAGCCATCGGAGAAGATGCGAGACTGATGCTTGGTAGAACACCAGGTAATATCGTTGCAGTCAGACCACTGAGACAGGGCGTTATCTCTGATTATAAAGTAACAGAACAGATGATGAAGCATTTCATACAGAAGGCACTGGGAAGAAAGACTTTCCGTAAGCCTATCATTGCTGTATGTGTACCCAGTGGTGTTACAGAAGTAGAGAAGAAAGCAGTAGAAGATGCTACGTATCAGGCAGGCGCAAGAGATGTTAAGATCATTGAAGAGCCTATTGCAGCAGCAATTGGAGCAGGAATCGACATCAGTAAGCCATGCGGTAACATGATCGTAGATATCGGAGGCGGTACTTCTGATATTGCCGTTATTTCACTGGGTGGTACAGTAGTCAGTGCATCTATCAAGGTTGCAGGCGATGACTTCGATGAAGCAATCGTCCGTTACATGAGAAAGAAACATAATCTTTTGATTGGTGAGAGAACAGCAGAAGACATTAAGATTAAGATTGGGTCAGCATTCAAGAGAGCAGAAGTGGATTACATGGACGTCAGAGGACGTAACCTTGTAACCGGTCTTCCTAAGACAATCCGCGTGTCCTCAGAGGAAACAGAAGAGGCACTGCGTGAGACGACTTCCCAGATTATTGATACGATTCACAGCGTTTTGGAGAAAACTCCACCTGAACTGGCAGCAGATATCGCAGACCGCGGTATTGTATTGACCGGCGGCGGCAGCTTACTTCGTGGACTGGAGGATCTGGTAGAATCCAGAACCGGCATTAATACAATGACGGCAGAAGATCCTATGACAGCCGTAGCAATCGGTACTGGTAAGTACGTAGAATTTCTTGCAGGAGCAAGGGAAGATTTGTAACAATACTGCCTCTTAGTCGCACCCCGCAATTAGGAGGAACATATGCTTAGAGGTCTTTATACAGCCTATACTGGTATGCTCAACGAACAGTATAGAATGGATATCATGTCGAATAATCTGGCAAATGCGGATACCACCGGATTCAAGAAGGAAGGTTCCACCAGCCAGTCCTATTCGGATGTAATGGCGGTTAAAATCAAGGACACAACAGAATTTCGCAATACACCCAAGAGACTTGGAACCATGAGTCTTGGTGTGAAGATTGGAGAAACCTATACAGATTTTGATCAGGGTTCTCTTAGAGATACAGGCAACACATATGACCTGGCAATCTCAGGAGACGGATTCTTTAATATTGAGTTTACCAATAAGGCGGGAGAGACTTCTACAAAATATACAAGAGATGGTGGATTTACCGTTACAGCAGATGGCTACCTTGTAACCAAGGATGGGGACTATGTGCTGGGACAGAATGGAAGAATCCAGCTCTCTACCACTGCAGCCAATACCGTAATTGATGGAGACGGCAGAATCTATCAGGACAATAATCTGGTGGCGCAGTTAAAGATCACAGAATTTGAAGATACGAATTATCTGACCCATTATGGCGAGACGATGTGGGATGCAGTAGATGGTGCAACAGCCAGAGATGCTACAGATGCAACCATACATCAGGGATATCTGGAGATGTCCAATACCTCAGTTGTCAAAGAAATGGTGAATATGATCTCTATTCAGAGACAGTATGAAGCCAATCAGAAACTGATTACTACTTACGATGAATCACTGGATAAATCCGTGAATCAGGTAGGTAAGGTGTAAACTTGGTATAAGCGATAAGGAGGGTTAGATATGGTCAGATCTTTATGGACAGGTGCGACAGGTATGATCGCACAGCAGCTTAATGTAGATAATATTTCCAATAATCTTGCAAATGTCAATACGACAGGTTACAAGAGTGAAGCCATGGAATTTAAGTCTTTATTATATCAGACAGTACAGACTAAAACGACTACAGCCAATGGGGAGAATAAACCAATTGGTGCGGAAGTGGGACTGGGTGTTAGAAATTCTTCTATTACCTCTGTCTTTACACAGGGCAGCCTGTTGGAATCCTCAGGACCTGCCAATTTCGCAATTGATGGTAACGGATTCTTTGGTATTCGTGGTGATGATGGGAATACATACTATACACGAAATGGTCATTTTGTATTTGCAGTAGGCAATAATGGAATGACACTGACTACTTCGGATGGACTTCCGGTACTGAACAGTTCAGGAGAACCTATCGTACTGGACAGTGATGCAGTAGTAAGTAAGGTAACGATCAGTAAGGATGGTACACTGTATTATCCTGATGATAAAGGCAATCCACAGAGTCTTGGTATTACCATTGGTCTGTGGCAGTTCAATAACCCGGCAGGACTGAGCAAGGAAGGTGACAGCTTATATTCTGTTACTGCTGCAAGTGGTGCAGCCATGAATGAAGCCAGCAATACGAATTTGACCAAGAGCTCTTTAAAACAGGGCTATCTGGAAGGTTCCAACGTACAGATTGCAGATGAAATGGTGAATCTGATCGTTGCCCAGAGAGCATACGAAATGAATTCCAAGGTTATTACAACCTCTGATGAAATGCTCCAGCAGGCAAATCAGTTGAAGCGATAGGGACAGCAAGTGGCAGGAGTATGATAAGAGAATACTCCTGAGCTAAGGAGGACTACAGATGGATATCGGAACAAGTTCATTATATACGGATTATATTACAAGTACAGCATCAAACAATAAGGCATCATCCCTGACGGATAAGGCAAAGACAGATTATTCCAATGCCTCAGACGAAGAGCTGATGGATGTCTGTAAAGAATTTGAATCTTATTTTCTGGAGAAAATATTTGATACCATGATTGATTCTACGAAGCTGTTCTCAGGTAAAGAGGAAAGCTCCTATGCATCCAAGATGGTAGATTATTTCAAGGATACAGCGGTGCAGACAATCGCTTCCCAGGCAACAGAGCAGGGGACACTGGGAATTGCACAGACACTGTATGAACAGATGAAGCTTCAGTACAGTGGAATCAGTCCACAGGCGCTGGAGAATGCATCTACAACACAGAAGAATGATGAAGAAGCATAATGAAAAGGCACTCGGAAGGGTGCTTTTTTATTGTGCTGGTACGAGTTTTTACATTTCAATGGCTTTTTCACGGAAAAACTGATATAGTTACACGTGTAAATGATACAAGACAGAAAAGAGGACGAAGAAGTGGAGATACGCAAAGGTTTCGTGGAACACATTATATATAAGAATCCAATGAACGGCTATGGCGTCATCAATCTCGTGGCTGATGAGGAGGAAGTGACCTGTACAGGGATCTTCACGCATGTGGATGAGGGAGAATGTATAGAGGTCACAGGGGATTATGTGGAGCACGCCGTATATGGAACACAGTTCAAGGTGGAGAAATACCGGGTAGTACCGCCGGAGGATGCGGTAGCTATTGAACGTTATCTTGGCTCGGGAGCAATCCGGGGCGTGGGAGCAGCGCTGGCAGCAAGAATCGTGAAGAAATTCGGTGATGACACTTTCAGGATCATTGAGGAAGAGCCGGAGAGGCTGGTTGAAATCAAAGGCATCAGTGAGAGGATTGCAAGAGAGATTGCAGAGCAGGTGGAAGAGAAGAGAGACCTTCGTGAGGCAATGATCTTTTTACAGAAATATGGTATTTCAAACACATTAGCGTTAAAAATTTATCAAAGATATGGTATGGGGCTGTATAATGTCATGCAGGAAAATCCATATCGTCTGGCTGAAGATGTAAGCGGTATCGGCTTTCGAATTGCTGATGAGATTGCCTCCAAGATTGGGATTCATACAGATTCTGATTATCGTATTCGTAGTGGTATTCTGTATACACTGATACAGTCTGGTGGAGAAGGCAATGTATATCTGCCGGAGCCTATGCTGCTGGAGAGAGCGGCACAATTACTTGGACTGCAACCGGAACAGATTGTACCGCAGGTAGATAATCTGGCGATTGATAAGAAACTGGTCATCAAGATGAAGGATGATACCAAGTGTGTATACAGCATGACATATTATTATGCGGAGCTGAACTGTGCCCGTATGCTTTATGAATTGCAGGAAGCCTTTGCCGGCGCAGACAGACTCACGATGGTAGAGAAACAGCGGCTGGAGAAGAAGATAGAAGCCCTGGAAAAAGAAAATCATATGCAGCTGGATACATTACAGAGACAGGCTGTCATGGATGCTGTGGAAAATGGCATTTTTCTTCTGTCAGGTGGTCCTGGAACCGGTAAGACGACAACAATCAATATGATGATCCACTATTTTGAAGATGAAGGCTGTGATATTTTCCTGGCGGCACCTACGGGACGAGCTGCCAAGAGAATGACCGAAGCGACAGGATTTGAAGCAAAGACGATACACAGATTACTGGAGTTGAACGGTGGCACATCAGACGAAGACAGGAATGCTTCTTTTGAACGAAATGACCTGAACCCTCTGGAAGCGGATGTTATTATCATTGACGAGATGTCCATGGTGGATATTTATCTGTTTCAGGCACTGTTAAAAGCCATTATACCGGGAACAAGGCTGATTATGGTGGGAGATCGTAACCAGCTGCCATCTGTAGGACCTGGACAGGTGCTGAAAGACCTTATGGAGAGTGGGGCTTTTGCAACAGTTATCCTCAATAAGATATTCAGACAGGCAGGGGAGAGCGATATTGTAGTCAATGCGCACCTGATTAATGAAGGCAAGCAGATTTCCCTGAACAACAAGAGCAAGGACTTCTTTTTCCTGGAAAGAGACAATGTGAATGTAATCTATAAGCATATGATACTGCTGATTACGGAGAAGCTGCCAAGGTACGTGCATGCAGGCACTTTTGATATACAGGTACTGACCCCCATGCGAAAGGGAGCACTGGGTGTAGAGGTGTTGAATAAAATATTACAGCAATACCTCAATCCGCCATCACCGGAAAAGGAAGAAGTAGGACATGGGGATGGAATCCTGCGGCTTGGGGATAAGGTCATGCAGATCAAGAATAACTACCAGCTGGAATGGGAGATTGTAAGCAAATATGGAATTGCAATAGATTCCGGTCAGGGAGTATTCAATGGAGATACCGGAATCATCCGGGAAATCAATGAAACGGCTAAGACACTGGTTGTGGAATATGATGATATGCGCAGGGTAACATATTCGTTGAGTGGTCTGGATGAGATAGAGCTTGCCTATGCGATTACGATACACAAATCACAGGGTAGTGAATACCCTGCGGTAATTATGCCGCTGCTTACCGGTCCCAGGATGCTTTTTAACAGAAATCTGCTGTATACAGGAGTGACCAGGGCCAAGAACTGCGTGACGATACTGGGAAGCAGCAGCACGGTCATGCAGATGATTGAGAATGCAAATGAACAAAAGAGATTTACAGGATTAAAAGACAGAATATGCGAAATGATGGAAACTATGCAGACAGAATCATAAATCTGGTTTATCCGAGACGATGTCCTGTCTGTGATGAACCGGTTTCTGCGGCGGATAACCTGATCTGTGAGGAATGTCGCCCAAAGCTTCGGTATATAGAAGGGGCAAGGTGCCGCAAATGCGGAAAAAGGCTGACGGATGAGACAAGAATATATTGCGGCGACTGTGAGCGCAGAGTGCATATATTTGATCATGGATATGCATTATATTCCTATAGGGAAATGCATGACAGCATATACCGGTTCAAGTCCAAAGGGCGGTGCGAATATGCCAGATTCTATGCCGGGGATATCTGCAGGCATTTAAAAGACGAAATAGACACAATGGGGGCACAGGCGCTCATACCGGTTCCGCTGCACGCTTCAAGAGAACGTGAAAGAGGGTATAATCAGTCAGAACTTCTGGCAAAGGAAATATCACGGCTGCTTGGAATTCCTGTGAGGTCAGATATTGTAAAAAGAGTGCAGAAAACGGTTCCACAAAAGGAACTGGATGAGCTGGGAAGGCAAAATAATTTGAAAAAGGCTTTCTTTATTGGCACAGATGTTGTAAAATTAAAGAAAGTTATTGTCGTTGATGATGTGTATACAACAGGCAGTACAGTAGATGCCGTGGCAAGAGAACTGAAGGAACACGGAGTGGGGAAGGTATATTTTATTACCCTTTGCATAGGTGAAGGGATTTAGCTGTAATGGAGGGAACGTTAAGATGAATGTTAGAAACTGCAGAAAGTGTGGAAAGATTTTTAACTATGTATCAGGATTACCAATCTGTCCTGCCTGCAGGGATGAAGCAGAAAAGAAATTTCAGGTAGTGAAGAAGTTCATACGTGAGAATCCGAGAGCTGATATCCGGGAAGTGGCAGCAGCATGTGAAGTAGAGACATCACAGATACAGCAGTGGATCCGTGAAGAGAGACTGGAGTTTACAGAAGATTCACCGATTAAGTTACCATGTGAGAACTGTGGAGCCATGATCAGGGCAGGTAAATACTGTGAAAAGTGCAAAGCAGCCATGGTAAAGAACCTGTCCAATGCAATTGACAAACCAAAGGTGATTGCACAGCAGCGTCCTGACAGGCGTGATGCACAGAGCAGAATGCGTTTCCTTGATAAGCATGAATAGTTACGTATAGTAATAGAGGAAATGACTGAGTAAGGAAAGAAAACATCTATGTTGAACGAAGAACGAATTAAATTAATGACGAAAATGGCAGCCTATGAAGCAGATGAAGGAAAGAAAAATGTTGCAATTGGTAACTATTTCCGGGGTGATTATATTGGATTACAGGTAATCAAATCCATTATCAGTGCAACGATAGCATTTGTAATTGTTTTTGGACTGTTTGTTTTCTATGACTTTGAAGTATTTATGTCTGATATCTATAAGATGGATCTGTTGGGCTTTGGCAGGACAGTCATAACGGCTTATCTGATTTTTGTGGCAGTCTATGCCCTGATTTCTTATATGATATATACGTATCGCTATGCAAAAGCGAGAAAAAGCCTGAAAATGTATTATAATAATTTGAAAAAACTTGCGTATCTCTATGACAAAGAGGGCAGAAGATAAACGCGCATAATATAGAGCTATGAAAGGATATTACTATGACTAATTTACTTGTTTTCAGGGAGCAGCTTAAAAAATTCTACAGTAAATATGAGCTGTATATTACACCATTATGTAAGTTCCTGCTGGCACTGGTATCTTTGCTGGTGATCAACAGCAGAATTGGCTATATGAGTACATTGAAGAATGCAGCAGTTGTATTGATTCTTGCACTTCTTTGTTCCTTTTTGCCAATTAATCTTACGATTGTGATTGCAGCTGCGGTGACGCTGGCGCATCTGTATGCGTTTTCTGTAGAATGTGCAATTGTTGCGTTGGCAGTTTTTCTGCTATTGTTCATCCTGTATTTCAGGTTTTCGCCAAAGGATACACTGGCAGTATTGCTGACTCCTATCTGTTTTGTACTGAAGATACCTTATGTAATGCCGATAGCAGTCGGATTGATAGGTACACCGGCATCTTGTGTAGCAGTAGCAAGTGGTGTGATCGTGTATTATATGCTTGCAGGTATGAATGAGAGTGCATCTGTACTGAACACATTTGATGCAGACGGTATGGTAGATAAGTTCCGTTACTGTATTGATACTTTGATGGGAAACAGAGCAATGATGGTGGCAATTGTGGCTTTTGCAGCTACTGTTCTGGTGGTATGGTTCATCAGACGCCTCAGCATTGACCATGCCTGGACAATTGCCATGATTACAGGTGCATTACTGAATATACTGATACTTTTGTTTGGAGATCTGATGTACAGCACAGATATCTCCATTATAGGACTGATTCTTGGAAGTATTGTGTCAGTTCTGCTTGTGAAAGTATTACAGTTCTTTGTATTTAATGTAGATTATTCCCGGACGGAGATGGTGCAGTTCGAGGATGATGAATATTACTATTATGTCAAGGCAGTTCCCAAGAATACGGTCGCAACACCTGAAAAGCGTGTGAAGACGATCAGAGTGCCGGAAAAGGCAGTGAATCGCAGTAAGAGGGACACAGGCCGCCAATAGAATAAAATTTGACTGGAATGAAAATGTATGAAGGATCAGATTGTTACCTTTTTTAGTAAGTACATTTCAACTTTATCTCTGCAGGGCGTAAGCGTGCGATGGGAGGATATAGTGGAAATTCTCATTATATCCTTTTTGGTGTATCAGATTATGACCTGGATCAAGAATACCAAAGCCTGGTTTTTGATGAAAGGCATAGGTATTATTCTGATCTTTATTTTGCTTGCTATCATATTCGAAATGAATACGATATTGTGGATTGTTGAGAATGTTCTGAGTATTGCTGTTATAGCATTAGTGGTTGTATTGCAGCCGGAGCTTCGACGTGCACTGGAGGAATTGGGCCGTAAGAAATTCTTTGCGAGCCTGATGCCCTTTGACAAGGTGCAGACGGAACGTTTTTCAGATAAGACTGTAAATGATCTGGTAAAAGCAAGCTTTGAAATGGGCAAGGTCAAGACAGGTGCTCTTATGGTAATAGAGCAGAATGTGAAGCTGACAGAGTACGAAAGAACAGGAATCGAAGTGGATGGATTGATATCCAGCCAGCTTCTGATCAATATATTTGAACATAATACGCCGCTTCATGATGGAGCTGTTATTATCCGGGGCAACAGAGTGGTGTCCGCAACATGTTATCTTCCTTTATCAGACAACATGGAGATCAGCAAAGAGCTGGGAACCAGACATCGTGCCGGTGTAGGTATCTCTGAGGTGACAGATGCGCTGACTGTTATTGTTTCTGAGGAAACAGGTCATGTAAGTGTTACCTATGAAGGTAAGCTGTATCGTAATCTGGATGCCAATGTCCTGAGGGAGAAACTGCAGCTCATTCAGAATAAAGAAGTAGATGAGAAGAAGCACAGGTTATGGAAAGGAAGGGCTAAGGATGAAAAATAAGCTGACGCATAATCTGACACACAATCTCGGACTTAAAATTCTGGCACTGGTATTTTCCATTGGTCTGTGGTTTGTAGTAAATAATATTACAGACCCTGTTATTCGTAAATCATTTACGAGTGTACCTGTTGAAATTACCAATGCAGATAAGATTACCAATGAAGGTAAGGTATATGAAATACAGGATGAAACAGATTCAGTGACTGTTACGGTAAGAGGTAAGAGTTCTATCGTCAGCAGCCTGAACAAGGAGGATATCAAGGCTGTTGCTGATATGTCAGACCTCAGCTTTATGAATACGGTTACGATCAAGCTGTCCTGTACCAGAAGCAATTACAATTCCCAGCTGGAGCTGTCCAGCAGCGTGGAGAATCTGAAGCTGACGATTGAAGATATGAAGAGAACACAGTTCGTAATCAATACGAATATATCCGGCGAACCGGCTGATGGCTATGTGGTAGGAACTGTAACGCCGAGCCAGAACGTAGTGAGAGTATCAGGACCGGAGTCTATTATTAACCAGATTGACCATGTAGATGCAACTGTGGATATCAGAGATACGTACACATCAGATATTACCACCAGTGTAGAACTGAAATTCCATGATGAGAATCATAATGAGATCAAGAGTAGTTCAATTAAAACAAATATTTCTGCGATTAATGTCGTAGTAACCATACTGGCAACCAAAGAGGTGCCTTTAAAATTTGCAGTTACCGGTGAACCCGCAAGCGGTTATCTGACAACCGGAAGTGTGGTCAGTGTGCCTGAGACAATTACGATTGCAGGACGTAAGAGTGTACTGGATAGTGTATCTGAAATTCTGATAGCAGACAGCTCTCTGAGCGTAGAGGATGCGACAGAAGATATTACGAGGATTATTTCTGCCAAGAAATATCTGCCTTACGGCACACAGTTTGCAGACAGTACATTTAATGGTAATGTGAGCGTAACAGTTGGGGTAGAGCCGGAAGCTTCCAAAGAACTGGAAGTACCGGTCAGAAATTTTGCCATTGGCAATGCCCCGGAAGGCTTTGATGTAGAAATCAAGGAATTCCAGGATGAATCGGTGAAGACATACACAGTGGCGGTAACAGGTATTGCAGATGATGTGAACAGTCTCAATGCAAAAGACGTTATCGGTGTAGTAGATATGGATCAGATGCTTGATAAGCTTGCAATGACAGAGTGGCAGGAAGGTTCTTACACAGGAGAAATTACCTTTAACTTCCCGGATGATGTGAAGACACAGCAAAGCTACAGTCTGACGCTGACCGTCACACAGAAGAGTGAAGAGGAATAAAAATAGAGTATTTGGAGGAATAGTAGTAATTATGGCTAGATTATTTGGAACAGATGGTGTGCGTGGTGTCGCAAATGATGAATTGACACCGATGCTTGCAATGCAGCTTGGCCAGGCAGGTGCTTATGTACTTTCTAAAGAAAAGGCACATAAGCCTACGATCATGGTAGGCTGTGATACAAGAATTTCAGGAGATATGCTGGCAAATGCCCTGATGGCAGGTGCGTGCTCTGTAGGTGCAAATGTAGTATATGTAGGTGTCATTCCTACTCCTGCAATTGCGTATCTGACTAAGAAATATCGCGTAGATGCAGGAGTTGTGATCTCTGCTTCCCATAACCCGGTAGAATTCAATGGTATCAAGTTCTTTGACGGAAACGGATTCAAGCTTCCCGATGCACTGGAAGATGAAATTGAAGAACTGATCCGCAGTGGAATGAAGGATGTACAGTTCCCGACAGGACCAAGCGTAGGTAAGATCAAGTATCGTACAGATGCAAGAGAAGAATATATCAATCATGCAGTAAATGCCGTTGCAGTGGATCTGACAGGAATGAAGATTGTTGTTGACTGTGCAGAAGGTGCTTCACATTATACCTCTGTAGAGACACTAAAGGAGCTTGGTGCAGAGGTCGTAGCAATCCACAATAATCCAGATGGTACGAATATCAATGCCAACTGTGGCTCTACACATATGGAAGAATTACAGGCAAGAGTAGTATATGAAAAAGCCAATGTAGGATTGGCTTTTGATGGTGATGCTGACAGACTTCTTGCGGTAGATGAGAAGGGTAAGAGAGTCGATGGCGATGAGATTATGGCGATTGTCGGCAATCATATGAAAGAACAGGGCAAGTTGAAGGATAATACGATTGTTGCTACTGTTATGAGTAACCTTGGCTTTTTCCTGATGGGCAAGGAGCAGGGAATCCATATTGAGCAGACTAAGGTTGGTGACAGATATGTATTAGAGCGTATGCTGGAGATTGGTGCTAACCTTGGTGGTGAGCAGTCAGGTCATATCATTTTCCTGGATGAAAATACAACAGGAGACGGACTTTTGAGTGCATTGCATCTGTTACAGGTTATGGTAGATACAGGTAAGCCGCTTTCTGAGCTTTCCAAGATTATGACAGTTCTTCCACAGGCACTGGTAGGTGCCAAGGTTCCTAATCATAAGAAAGACAGCTATATGGAGTATACAGAGATTGCAGAAGCAATTGCCCGTGTCAGTGCCAAGTTTGAAGGAGAGGGACGTGTCCTGATCAGACCATCAGGTACAGAGCCACTTGTAAGAGTCATGATAGAAGGTAAAGATCAGGAAATGATCGAGAAGGAAGCCAAATCCCTTGCAGAGCTGATTCAGAACGTGATGCTGTAATGACATTGATGGCAGTATAGATAACAAAAGTTACGATAGTAGGTATGGAGGAATAGATATGGTAAGCCAGAAGGTTAAGATTAAGAATCCTACAGGTCTTCACCTTAGACCGGCCGGAATTCTGTGCAAGGAAGCGATGCAGTTCCAGTCACTGATCACTTTTACATTTCGTGAGAGTACTGCAAATGCCAAGAGTGTACTCAGCGTATTGGGAGCCTGCGTAAAAAGCGGTGATGAAATAGAGTTTCACTGTGATGGACCAGATGAAAAGGAAGCACTGGAAACCATGGTAAAGGCAGTAGAAGACGGACTTGGAGAATAGATAGCAATACAGCATGAAAACAGTCGGAGAAATGATTCGGCTGTTTTCTGTGGTTAATGTATAGAGACAGAAAGGGATTATTAAGATATGAAGAAGATTATTGTGACTGGCTGTAACGGTCAGTTGGGACGGGCAATCAACCAGGTGTATGCAGACAGCAGAGAGTATGAATGTGTGAATACAGATGTGGCACAGCTGGATATTACAAATATTGAAGCTGTTATGAAACTGGCAGAAGAGGTAAAACCGTATGCAATCATCAACTGCGCGGCACATACTAATGTAAATGCCTGCGAAACAGATGTTGACAACGCTTATAAGATCAATGCTATTGGACCAAGAAACCTGAGTATAGCTGCTACCAGATACAATGCGAAGCTGGTACATATTTCAACGGATTATGTATTCAGCGGAGATTCCAAAGAGCCATATCTTGAATTTGACCAGACAGGTCCCAAGGGAATGTATGGTAAGACCAAGCTGGCAGGAGAGAACTTTGTAAAGGAATTTGCAAAGGATCATTTTATCATCCGTACAGCCTGGTTATATGGAGATGGCAAGAATTTTGTAAAGACAATGCTCAATCTGTCACAGAATCACGATACCGTCAGAGTAGTAGGGGATCAGATCGGTTCTCCAACAAGTGCAACAGAGCTTGCAAAAGCTATTGCTTATCTGCTTCCTACAGATAATTATGGACTTTTCCATGGAACCTGTGAAGGCTATACAAGCTGGGCTGAATTTACCAAAGAAATCTTCAGACTTGCAGGTAAGAAGACAAATGTTGAGACAATTACAACAGAAGAATATCTGGCAGATGCTACAGGAATCGTTGCACCACGTCCGGCATATTCTATTCTGGAGAATTATATGCTGAAGCTGACAACGAATCATATGTTTGCCCAGTGGGAAGATGCGATTGCAGAATATATCAAAAATATGAACTGATGATAAAAAATGCTTCAGAGTACTTATTTTTCTACTCTGAAGCAATAGTTGTTAATGATACAGGTTCGTAACGGCAAAGGCGATTACAATGCCAAGGATAGCGCCCATCAGAACCTGTAATGGTGTATGACCAACGAGCTCTTTGAGTTTCTCATCGGTGGATAATTCCTGATCCATATCCTGAAAAAGTGCGATCATCTCATTCAGGACTTTAGCCTGAATACCAGTCTCACGGCGGACACCAAGGGCATCATACATGACGATGATTGCCAGAATAGCACAGATTGCAAACTGGAAGCTGTCGAGACCATACTGGATACCGGCTGCAGTGGATAATGCACATACAGTAGCTGAGTGAGAACTTGGCATACCACCACTTCCTACCAGACGTTCGGGAACAAAGCTTTTATTGAAATACATGTGAATTCCTGTTTTTAATAATTGAGCAACTAACCATCCAAGGACGGCAGCAATCAGAAGCTGATTGTGAAATAATAGAGTGAATTGGTTCATAGGATGAAGCGTCCTTTCTATATGTATTAATGTAACGATTTCATTATAACGGAGGGCGCAGAAAAGTACAACCGAATATTTATATTGCAACATAATGTTAAGACGTGTATACTATAAAAAGCGTAATATGCTCTGAATACGTGATTTTATGGGCAGAAATGAATAAATATGGTAATACATCAACCCAAATAAAGAGAGGTATATTTTATGAATAATAAGATAGCACTGATTACAGGTATCACAGGACAGGATGGTTCCTATCTTGCAGAGTTCCTGCTGGAGAAGGGATATGAAGTACATGGTCTGATCAGAAGACACAGTATCTCCAATACAGCAAGAATCGATCATTTAATTGCATCCGATTACTATAAGACAAAATTTTTCCTGCATTTTGCAGATACAACAGATTCTTCCAACTTAATGAGAATTATCGGAGAGATCAGACCTACAGAAGTATACAATCTGGCAGCACAGTCCCATGTAGGCGTGTCTTTTGAAGTACCTGAATATACAGCAGAAGCAACAGGTGTCAGCACCTTGAAGCTCTTAGAAGCAATCCGTGTAAACGGCGGTAATTGCAGATATTATCAGGCTTCTACTTCTGAATTATTCGGTGGTATTCCTGAAACTGCACCTCAGAGCGAAGCAACACCTTTTTATCCAAAGAGCCCTTATGGTGTAGCTAAGCTGTACTCTTACTGGATTACAGTAAATTATAGAGAATCCTACAATATGTTTACATGTAATGGTATTTTGTTCAATCATGAATCACCAAGACGTGGTGAGAATTTCGTAACAAGAAAGATTACCCTTGCAATTGCCAACATCATTGCAGGCAGGCAGGAGAAGCTGTCTCTTGGTAATATGAATGCAAAGAGAGACTGGGGCTTTGCCGGAGACTATGTAGAAGGTATGTGGCTGATGTTACAGCAGGACAAGCCCGGAGATTATGTACTGGCAACCAATGAAACACATACAGTACGTGAATTTGTAGAAGCAGCATTTGAAGAACTGGGTGTAGAAATCCGCTGGGAAGGCGAAGGCGTCAATGAGAAGGGCTATGATGCACAGACAGGAAGACTTCTTGTAGATGTAAACCCTGAATTCTATCGTCCGGCAGAAGTAGAATTCCTGTGGGGCAATGCAGCAAAGGCAGAGAAGGAACTGGGCTGGAAGCGTAAGATAGACTTCAAGCATCTGGTAGCTATGATGATGGATTCTGACCTGAAGGAAATCGCAGGCATGTCCACAGAAGAATACAGAAATCGTTAGAATAATATAAAGAGGTGTTAGTCATGTTAAACAAGGCAGATAAAATCTATGTAGCAGGACACAGAGGATTAGTAGGTTCTGCAATTGTAAGAAATCTGAAAGCAAAGGGCTATACCGATGTGATCGGCAGAACTCATAAAGAGTTGGATCTGACCAATCAGGCAGCTGTAAGAACTTTCTTTGAAACAGAAAGACCGGATGTTGTTGTGCTCGCAGCAGCAAAAGTAGGCGGTATCAATGCCAACAATACAACACCTGCAGAGTTTGCCTATGAGAATATGCAGATTCAGTGTAATGTTATCAAATGCTGCCATGATTATAAAGTAAAGAAATTATTATTCCTTGGCAGTACATGCATCTATCCTAAGATGGCTCCACAGCCAATTCCTGAAGATGCACTGTTGACGGGTCCTCTTGAAGTGACCAATGAGGCATATGCAATTGCCAAGATTTCAGGGTTGGAAATGTGTAAATTCTATAAGAGACAGTATGGTGATGATTTCATCAGCTGTATGCCTACTAACCTGTATGGACCATATGATAATTATGATTTATCCGGTTCCCATGTTATGCCGGCAATGATCCGTAAGTTCCATGAAGCCAAAGTAAACAATGCACCAAGCGTTGAACTCTGGGGAACAGGTACGCCTCTTCGTGAGTTCCTCTATGTAGATGATATGGCGGATGCCTGCGTATTCCTTCTGGAAAACTACAGCGGAGAGCAGCATGTCAATATCGGTACTGGTAAAGAAGTGACTATTAAGGAACTGGCTGAGACCGTAAAGAGAACAGTAGGCTATACCGGAGAGATTGTATGGAATACAGCAATGCCTGACGGCACTCCAAGAAAACTGACTGATGTAACCAAACTGCACAATCTGGGATGGACACATAAAGTAGAGCTGGAAGAAGGCGTAAAGCTTGCTTATGACTGGTTCAGAGATAACGTATCTGAAGCCAGGATGTAGAATGAAAAGAACTTCTAATCGCTCAGAGCAAAGGCTCTTTCGCGAAGAAGTTCTAAGTTTCATTCAGGAAAAACGCAGGCGTTTTTCGCTGGTATTTGGGAAACTCAAGGCTGTATGAAGGTATGAAAAGAACTTCTAATCGCTCAGAGCAAAGGCTCTTTCGCGAAGAAGTTCTAAGTTTCATTCAGGAAAAACGCAGGCGTTTTCGCTGATATTCGAGAAGCCAAGAGCTTAAAGATGATGTGGTTATTAGTGTGAAAAAAGTGGAGAGAAAATGGAAGGTCAGGAAAGAGTAGAAGTATTGGGAGCAACAACTACAAAATTGTTGAGACTGGGGTTTCAGGCTCAGCAGATCGGGTATCGGTATCTGAGGGAGGCTGTATGGGTAGTGTGCAGTGACCCGGAGATGATTACCAGCGTGACCAAGCTTCTATATCCTGAAATAGCCAAACGTTTCTCCACCACGGATAAGCAGGTAGAACGTGCAATCCGCAATTCTATCGAGACTGCCTGGGTGAAAGGCAACCAGGATGCCTGGAAGGCTTTGACCGGACAGTCGATACAGGAAAATGCAACCAGACCGACCAATAGGGAAATGATCAGCCTGTTGGTCGGATCTGTCAGTAAGGAGAGTTAAGAAGTGGGAGCATATACGAAGCTGTTAAGCATTATTGTCCCCTGCTACAATGAAGAGGAAAGTGTTCCTCTGTTTTATCAGGAGGCTATAAAGCAGGAGACTTTTTTCCATGAAAAAGATGTAGAACTGGAACTGATCTTTGTAGATGATGGTTCTAAGGATAAAACAGTTGAAGAAGTGAAAAAATTAAGGGAAAAGGATGAGAGAATCCATCTGGTGTCTTTTTCCAGAAACTTCGGAAAAGAAGCTGCAATCATAGCAGGGCTTGAGAAAGCAAAGGGAGATTTCACTGTATTAATGGATGCGGACCTTCAGGATCCACCTGCTCTTTTGCCGGAAATGTATGGCTATATTGAACAGGGATATGATTCTGTGGCGACCAGACGTGTTGACCGAAAGGGAGAACCGCCAATCAGATCGTTCTTTGCAAGAAGATTCTATGGTCTGATGCGTAAGATATCCAAGACAGAGATTGTAGATGGAGCAAGGGATTATCGTCTGATGACAAGACAGGTAACAGATGCCATCCTGTCCATGAGAGAATACAATCGTTTCTCCAAGGGAATCTTCGGCTGGGTAGGATATAAGACCAAATGGCTGGAATATGAGAATGTGCAGAGAGCTGCCGGTGAGACCAAGTGGAACTTCTGGAAGCTGTTTTTGTATTCGCTGGATGGTATTATGGCTTTTTCTACAATGCCGTTATCTATTGCATCTTTTTTTGGGATTTTATTTTGTATTCTGGCATTTGTCTTTATGATATTTATCTTTGTCAGAGCTTTGATTTATGGAGATCCTGTAGCGGGCTGGCCTTCCATGGTATGTATCATTTCTTTTATCGGAGGCGTTCAGCTGCTATGTCTGGGTATTATGGGACAGTATATGAGTAAGCTCTACATGGAAGTAAAAGACAGACCTAAATATCTGGTGAAGGAAGAATTCTAAAGATATGGAAATAAGAGACTGGAAAGAATATGCAGATACAGTCAGTATCATAGTACCTGTGTATAATGCCGGACGTTTTCTGGCAGAAACAATTGAAATGGTTCAAAAGCAGACCTATGCAGACTGGGAATTGCTTCTGGCAGATGACTGTTCTGCAGATGACAGCATGAAGATTGCAAAGCGATATGCCGCACAGGATGATAGAATCCATCCTATTATACAGGAGAGAAATGTCGGTGCTGCATGTACAAGAAATGCAGGAATCAGACAGGCTAAAGGACGTTTCCTGTGTTTTCTGGATGCGGATGATATTTGGCTGGAAGATAAACTGGCAAAAGAACTGGCATATATGCGTGCACAGGATGCAGGCTTTGTCTTTACCGGGTATGAATTTGCAGATGAAAAAGGTGTAGGGCTTGGTAAGATCGTGCATGTTCCGGCAACTATAAAATATGAGCAGGCGCTGAAGAATACAACGATATTTACGTCAACAGTCATGATCGACAGAGACAAGATTGCAGATGAGGATATTTATATGCCTCAGATTGCCAGTGAAGATACTGCAACCTGGTGGCGTATTCTAAAAAAATACCATACAGGATATGGATTGGATGAGAATCTTGTAAAATACAGGAGATCACAGGGGTCTTTATCTTCCAATAAAATGGTTGCAATCCGCAGAATATGGGCATTGTATCGAAAGCAGGAGAGACTTTCGGTAATCAGGAGTGCTTATTGTATGTGCTTCTGGGCCTGCAGGGCCGTATTACGCAGGGTATAAAAGGCATATATAAACAGTGCTGATAAAGCGCAGATGGGAGTAGGCGTGAAACACTTTGAATCAGTAAAAAGAATCATTATATTACAACTTGCAGTTATAGGATTGCTGATGCAGACGATTGCTTACGTATATGTATGGCGGACAGTATATAATGATATTATGCAGAAATATATGTGGAGAAATTTTACGGGCAGAGGCTTCTGGCTTCTGGCAGCAGTCTATCTGGTACTTCTGTTGTTCTTCACGGGCACATATGGAGGATTGAAGATCGGGTATCTTAAACCGATGGATGTTTTTTTCTCACAGGTGCTGTCATTGATCTTTACCAATGTGATTTCGTATTTTCAGATTTCTCTGTTGTCATTAAAGTTGGTAACTGCATATCCGCTTATCCTTATGACACTGGTGCAGGTTGGTATATCTGCGGTCTGGGTATTTATCTGTCAGAGCTTTTACAGACAGTTGTTCCCGCCAAGAAAGCTGCTTTTGATCAGTGGAAACCGTCCTATAGAAGATATTCTGCATAAGTTTGAAAGCCGCAGGGATAAATATGAAGTGGTAAGATGTGTGCGGGAAGAATTGGGACAAAAGGCATTGGAACAGGAGATTTTGGAGCGATATGATGGCATTGTTCTGTGGGACATCAATACAGGACTGCGCAATAAATTGCTCAAATTCTGCTACAGCAGAAGTATCAGAGTCTATATGATGCCTAAGATTCCTGATATTATGATTCAGGGAGCATCCCAGCTGCATTTGTTTGATACGCCGATTCTCTTCACAAGGGAATATTCCATGACAGTGGAACAGCGCTTTGTAAAAAGGGCAATTGATATTATCTGTTCACTGATACTGATCATCATTACATCACCTATCATGATAATAACAGCTGTTATCATAAAATGCTATGATCATGGTCCGGTGCTGTACAAACAGGTTCGCTGCACCAGAAATATGGAAGAATTCAAAATTGTGAAATTCCGCAGTATGAGAACTGATGCAGAGAAAGACGGTGTGGCAAGACTGGCATCCAAGAATGATGACAGAATTACGCCGATAGGTAAATTCATCCGAAAGGTAAGAATTGATGAATTACCACAGTTGTTCAATATATTAAAGGGGGAAATGTCTTTTATCGGGCCAAGACCGGAGAGACCGGAGATTATCAGACAGTACCAGGAGGATATGCCGGAGTTTACCTTCAGGACCAAGGTGAAAGCCGGATTGGCAGGATATGCCCAGGTATATGGCAAGTACAATACGACTCCTTATGATAAATTGAAACTGGATTTATTTTATATAGAAAATTACAGCGTATGGCTTGATATTAAGCTGATGCTTCTTACTCTGAAGATTTTATTCCAGCCTGACAGCACGGAGGGCGTAGAAGAGAATCAGGTAACTGCTATGAAGGAGATTAGGAAAGAGGAGGAAGAGAAGTAATGCAGGATACGCACAGGATACAGGAAACATATCCCCAGGAAGGCATCGACAGCAAGGCTTATCTGCTCTGCTTTCTAAGACGTATACCATATATGCTGCTCATAGGACTGACCGGTGCCATAATAGGCAGCGGTCTGTATTTGCTTATAGCGGTAATCAATAACAGGACGACGGTGTATATGCAGGAGACCGAATATTATATTGATTTTGCCCCCGGACGTATTGATGCCAAGGATTATTACAATGCCTTTACCTGGAATGATGTGATGGGAACGGACTTGATCATGGATACAATGATGGATGTTCTTGGTGATACGTATTCCAGAGAATCGGTAAAAGAAATGATAACAGCTGATATTTTATCTGATGTGAGGTATTTGACCATTACTGTACAAGGTGAGGACGAAAAGAAAGTCGAAGCTGTGAGCAGTGCAGTACAGGAAGCACTGACAGCGTTAGGCAGTCGTGAGGATTTGTTTGACTCGATCACCTTGATTGAAGATAATGGCGTAATGCCTGCTCCCAGACCTTATTTCACATGGAGAGCCGCATTTCTTGGATTCCTCATTGCAGTATGCATAGAGATATTCAGATTCAGCATCCGGTTTGGAATCGGAGATATCTTCTACACCAAGAGACAGATCAGGCAAAGACTGAATATCCCCGTACTTGGATTGTGGTATCAGTTAGATAATCACCATGATGGAGAAGAGGAATTGCAGACCTCTTTAGCAGTGCAATCCGTTATGAATCAGGACGTAATTTTTGTAGATATAATAAATGGGAATTACGCAGAACAGTTCTATGAGCAATATACATTCATTTTCAGCTCCAAAGAGAATGGTTCATTACAGACAATTTCCTACCCAATCATCAGGCAGGAAGAGTACGATAAGCTGGAAAACGCTAATGTCATTCTGGTAATACCATTTGGTGTTCCATGTGCAAATCAGGCAGAAGATATCGTATGTGAATTACAGCGAAGAAATTGCCATATCGCAGGAGCAGTCCTGACAAATTGCAATTATAAATGGGTTAAGGCATACTATAATAAATTTAGTACAGTAAGAGGAAAATAGCGAAACACAATTCGTCCCTTTTATACGTTCCTATCCCATATATAGAAATGAGGTTTAATATGACACTGGAAGTACTGGTATCCGCAGTAAATCAGCAGATTCGTGATCTGCCAGAAAGAATGCATCTGGAAAGTGATGCAGTCATAATCAATCAGACAGATCATTTTGCATATGAAGAATATAAGCACCAGAACAATATCATCCGAGGGTATAACTTTGCAGAAAAAGGCGTAGGTCTGTCCAGAAATAACGCTCTGCTGCGTGCAAAAGGCGATATTGTGCTGTTTTCAGATGAAGATATCATATATGATGCCGGCTATGCAGATAAAGTCCTCAAAGAATTTGAGAAGAACCCGGAAGCAGACATGCTACTGTTCAATATCCGGGTAGGAGAATCCAGAGCCACCTATTATACAGAGAAGTTTCATAGAGTGCATATCTGGAATGCCGGCAGATATCCAACGTACTCCTTTGCAGTACGTAGAGAGAGACTTCAGGCTGCAAACATTACCTTTTCCCTGCTATTTGGTGGTGGCGCCAAATACAGCAATGGAGAAGACAGCCTGTTTCTAAAGGATTGCCTCTCTTATGGATTCAAGGTCTATGCAACACCGGTGGAACTGGGCGCAGAGACAGAGCGGGAATCTACATGGTTCCACGGATACCATGAGAAATTCTTTATAGACAGAGGCGTGCTGTACCATTTCCTGTATGGGAAGCTTGCAGGGCTGATGTCTGTCAGATTTCTGATGGCACATGGTAAGGTTATGTGTCAGGAGATACCAGGGAAAAAGGCATTACAGCTTATGAAAGCAGGTATCAGATCAGTCCGGGGATTGTGACAGTATAAATTTTAGGATGACAGAAAGGTCTCATGATAATGACACAGGATGTAATACTATCTATGTTATTTTATCTGCTGATTGCAGTGACAACGATATATATGGCGTATAAAGTACAGTGCAGCAGACAGTCAGGGAATGTCATTCTGACCAGAACCTATTACTGGGGAATCTTCATGATTTTGTTTCTGTGTTCTGCTTTTCGTTTCAATGTGGGTAATGATTACAGTCAATACACACAGACCGCACACGAAGCTAGTGTTGGGGGCTATGTAGTGACAGAACCTGGATTTAACTGGTTGGTGAGACTGGTGTATGGAGTATGTGGCGGCGAGTATTATGAAGTGGTATTTGCTTTGTTTGCTCTATTTACTCTTGTACTTTTTCTAAAAGTAATGTATGAACAGAGTGAAGACTTCGCCTTTGCTTTTTTTCTGTTCATGACATTGGGACTGTATTTTCAGACCTTTAATACAGTGCGCTATTATCTTGTATTGGCTATGGCGTTATATTCGATACGCTTTTGTCTTCAGCGTGACTGGATTAAATTCATCTGTTGGATATTACTTGCCTCTTTCTTCCATAAATCAGTACTGATCGTAATTCCAATATACTGGATTGCAACCTTCATATGGAAAAGATGGTTCATAATAACATGTGTTATCGTAAGCGCAATCTGTTTTGCAGCGAAAAAATATGTATTAAAGCTGGCGTTGATACTGTATCCTTCTTATGAGAATACGGTATTTCTGGAAGGCGGAACCAGCGTTGTTACGATATTGCGCTGTCTTTTGGTTCTGGGATTGTATCTGTGGTATATCAGATACATTAAAAAGAACGATATACACAATGAGAAAGAACAGGAGATCAGGATGTATGCGCAGCTCAATTTCCTGGCACTGATATGCTGTGTATTTTTCTCTTTTCTTCCGGTCGTTACCAGAATCGTATACTATTTCAGTGTCAATCAGATTCTGATGCTGCCCATGATCACAGCAGGAATAGCAGATGAGACAGCTCGTAAAAAGGTGAAATATCTGATCATTGCCTTCTGTGCATTGTATTTTTTGGTATTTCTTATGATGGCAGGACAGCCGGGAGTGAGGCTTCTGCCATATAGAAGCTGGCTATTTGAGTCAGAACGGTTCTTATATAAGTAGAAAGGTTGCATAGTAAATGGAGTATTCAATAAGTTACAGTATCATAGTGGTATGCCTGAATGCAGGGAAAAGATTGATGGAAACGATAGAGAGTATCCGCTCACAGACGTATGGGAAGTATGAGATTATCATAAAAGATGGGATGTCTACGGATGGTTCTCTGGATTCATTGATACAGGAAGCAGACAGAGGAGACAGCAGAATCCGTATTCATTCTCAGGCAGATAAGGGAATCTATGATGCCATGAACCAGGCGGTAGGATATGCGAAAGGAGATTATCTGTTCTTCCTGAATGCAGGGGACAGCTTCTATGATAAAGAGGTATTATATAAAATAACGGAAGTTATTGAAAGAGATAAGCCGGATATCGTATATGGTAATCTGTATCATAAGGCACTGCATTCTGTGATACAGTCAGCACCTGCAATCAATGATTTTACCTGTTACAGAAATGTGCCATGTCATCAGACCTGTTTCTATCGTAAGGAGCTTTTTGCAGAGAGAGGATACAACCCTGTTTATAATGTGCGTGCTGATTATGAACATTTTCTATGGTGTTATTATAAAAGAAGAGCAACCGCTCTGTATGCACCCATCATTGTAGCAGCTTATGAAGGCGGCGGTTATTCCGAGACAACCGAGAACAGAAAACGCTCAGCAGCACAGCATAGAGAGATTACAAGATTCTATATGGGAAGAGCAAAAGCAGGAAAGTATCGTATGCTCATGATACTCAGCCTGGCGCCTCTTCGTACGAAAATGGCAGAGAGTGAGAAATTCTCCGGTTTCTATAACCGGGTGAAGAGTGGAATATATAAAGTGACTGGAAAGGGAAGGTGAGATGCAGAATGAAGGTTCTATGGTTATGCAACATTATGATACCGTTTATTGCCAGAAGCCTGGGACAGAAGCTGGTAGTCAAGGAAGGGTGGCTTTCAGGGCTTTCTGATAAATTGATTGAAAATCGGGACACAAATAAAATAGCACTTGCTATTTGCTTCCCTACATCCGATGACTTTCATATGGCACAGAATGATCAGTCTTTATTTGTAAAAGACACGGTAAGGGGAGTTCCTTATTATATGTTTCGTGAGGACACTGTGCATCCGGAAAATTATGATGCATCTATGGAACAGACTCTGAAAGCGGTGATAGATGATTTTCAGCCGGATATTGTTCATATTTTTGGAACAGAATTTCCACATACACTGGCTATGGTGAAGGCTTTCGGAAACCCGGAGCGTACTCTGATCGGTATTCAGGGGTTATGTTCTGCGATTGCACAGGTATATATGGCGGATCTGCCTTCCAATGTGTGTAAAAAGAAGACATTTCGTGATATCATCAAAAAAGACGGATTGCTGGAGCAACAGGAGAAATTCGTACAAAGAGGAAAGTATGAGAAGGAAGCTATTGCGATGGCAGGTCATATTACCGGAAGAACTGATTTTGACCGGGAATATGCTGAGAAGCTTAATCCCAATGCAAAATATCATTTCATGAATGAGACATTGCGCGAGGAGTTCTACCATGACAGCTGGAATATAGACAGGATAGAGAGATATTCTATTTTTCTGAGCCAGGGCAATTATCCTATCAAGGGCTTGCATCATGTGCTGGATATTCTGCCTGATCTGATAGAGGCACATGAAGAAACTATGCTGTATGTAGCCGGTGATGTGATTACTGCGAACGATACCCTGAAAGATAAGATCAAGATATCAGGGTATGGCAAATATCTGTTGACACAGATTCGTAAGAATAAGCTGCAGGATCACGTTAAGTTCCTTGGTAGACTACAGCCGGACAAAATGTGTGCAAGAGATTTAAAGACGCATGTGTTCGTGTGTCCATCAGCAATAGAGAACTCTCCCAATTCTGTGGGGGAGGCAATGTTGTTGGGAGTGCCTACAGTGGCTGCTAACGTAGGAGGTATTCACAATCTGTTGACGGATAATAAGGATGGATTGTTGTATAAGCCGGATAATCCACAGCAGATGAAGCAGGAGATTCTCAGAATTATGGATGATGATAAGCTGGCTATGTCCTTGTCATCCAATGCAAGAAGCCATGCTGCACATACGCATAATCCTGACTTAAATTATCGCAGATTATTGGAGATTTACCATGAAATTGACCATAGTATCTAATTATATCAATCATCATCAGATTCCTATGGCATCTGAATTATATGCAAAGCTAGGTGAGAACTTTACATTTATTCAGACACAGCCCATGGAAGAGGACCGTGTGAAAATGGGCTGGGGAAGTGAGATATCTTCCTTGCCATATCTGAAACTGTATTATGAGCGGCCACAGGAATGTGCAGAACTCATGATGGACAGTGATATTGTGGTATTCGGTGGCGTAGAGGATGAGAGCTATATCAAACCCCGTCTTCAGACTGGCAAGATCGTAATTCGTGCCAGTGAACGTTTATACCGCGAAGGTCAGTGGAAAGCGATTTCTCCCAGAGGATTGAAGAAAAAGCATGAGGATCATACCCGGTATAAAGATGCTCCGGTCTATCTGTTATGTCATGGAGCGTATGTGGCTTCTGATTTTCAGATCATCAAGGCATATCCCAATAAGAAATTCAAATGGGGATATTTCCCGGAGGTGAAGGAGTACAATCTGGAATCCCTTTTCCTGCGTAAACTGCATCTGGACGAGCAGGGCAATACCTGTGTCAGAATCCTTTGGGCAGGCAGATTCCTAAAGCTGAAGCATCCGGAATACGCAATTAATATCGCACGTTATTTAACGAAGGAAGGCATATCATTCCATCTGGATATGGTAGGTGGAGGAGAGATGGATGAGAAGCTTCGCCGGATGACTAAGAAATATCACCTGGAACAGGAAGTGACTTTTCACGGTTATCAGTCTCCTAAGAATGTAAGGCGGTTCATGGAGGAAGCAGATATCTTCCTCTTTACCAGCAATTATCTGGAAGGTTGGGGGGCTGTACTGAATGAGTCCATGAACAGTGCCTGTGCTGTTGTTGCAGGACATGGAATCGGAGCTGTGCCATTTCTGATACAGGATGGTAAGAATGGACTGGTCTATAAGAACGGAAGATATGAGGAATTTCGTGATGAAGTACTGCGCCTTGCCAAGGATGAGAAACTGAGACAGGAACTGGGCAGACAGGCTTATGAGACGATTATCAGAGAATGGAATCCAAGAGAGGCAGCGAACAGACTTTATACATTCTGTGAAGGCTTATTGGAAGGTCAGGTCATTCCGCAGGAGAGCGGACCACTTAGCATAGCACCTGTTATTTCACCGAAAAAGGGATATCAGTACACGAAGAGGGAAGTATAAAACATATGTCAAGAATTTATGTGTGTCACACATTTTATCATGTATATGTCTCTATTTTGAAAGAGATGAAGCTGGAGAGAGAGGATACAGCCTATGAGAAGGGAGATATTGCCCTGAGCAGTATTTCTACGGATTTTGGAGATCTGGAAGAGAGATTGCGCAAGACTGGTATTTTCCGTCAGGTTATGGCACTTGATGAGAAAAGGGAAGAATTCTTTCCGCAGCTTGCCAAGTATCGTAAGAATTACAGCAACATTCTCAAACATATGGTAAACCGCATGATCTTTACCAAGGCGCTGGCAAAGTGCGAAGAACCTTATATGACCATTGATTTTGCATCCTATCAGGATATTTATGTCTTTTGCGACAGCGACCCGATAGGGTATTATCTGAATTATAAACACATTCCCTATCATGCAGTGGAGGATGGTCTGGACTGCCTGAAAAATCTGGATGATGCCTATGTTGCCAACCATGGACATTTTAAGCTCAAGGCATGGTTCTCCAGACACAATCTGATTTTTATTATGAATGGATGGGGAAAATACTGTCTGGATATGGAGATCAATGACAGAAGTGTTGTGCCGACAGATTGTCCCCGCTTTGTAGAGGTGCCTCGTAAACCTTTGGAAAAGGCATTGACTTCCAGACAGAAGAAGCTGATGGTGCAGGCTTTTATTCCAGATGCGGATGCGCTGCTGGCTCAGCTGGAACCAAGATTCCCGGGAGAAGAATTCGTCATGTTCCTGACAGAACCGCATCCCGTAGATATAGAAGCCCGTAAAAAGGTATGCCTGGATATTGTGGCAAAATACGGTCAGGGATATCGGGTATTGATAAAACCGCATCCAAGAGATATGATAGATTACACGGCGCTTTGTCCGGATTGCGTAGTTCTGAAAGGACGATTCCCGATTGAAGTCATGAATATGTTCGAGGGCATACGGATCAAGAAAGCAGTATCCATTCTCACGACAGCAATGAACACGATGGATTTTGTTGAGGAGAAGATTAATCTGGGAGCCAGCTTCTGGGATGCTTATGAAGCTCCAGAGAAACATGCCTTCAATAAGAAGGCTGGATTGAAGCTTGCCAATGAAGCGGAAGTGAAAAATTAGGAGTAAGTACAAAAATGGTAAAAATATTAAAAAAGATCAATATTTTAATGGATGGCAGGCAGAAACGCCAGATGGTAGGTCTGTTCTGTATGATGGCAGTATCAGCTTTTCTGGAGACCGGAGCCGTCATGATGGTCATGGCAGTGGTAGAGATGGTCATAGATCCTGATACGCTGGCACAAGGCGAGACTTATCAGAAAGTGTGTGAGATCCTGCACTTGAACGGAACAGTGGAATTCTCGGTTCTTGCAATTCTGCTTTTGATTTTTCTCTATATTGCGAAGAATTCTTTCCAGTTCTTTTTACAGAAGAGCCTGTATCATTTTGTGTATACCAATCAGTTCCACACGGCTGCAAGCCTGATGAAGAATTTTGTAAAAAGAGATTATGAGTATTACCTTAATGCGGAGACTTCAGTTATTCAGAGAAGCATTACAGCGGATGTCAGTAACATGTATGCATTGATTCAGTCGGTATTGCAGATTGCTTCGGAATCTATCGTAGCGCTGTTTCTGGTGGTGGCACTTGCCATGCAGGATCCTGTTATGACAGTTGTCATAGCAGTATTGCTTGTAGTGACGCTGGTAGTGATCAAGAATATTATCAAACCTATCATGAATCGTACCGGTAAAGAGAATCAGGATTATGGTGCATCCATGTTTGCATGGATTGCGGAGACCATTCAGGGTATCAAGGATATTAAGGTTGCCGGTAAGGAACAGTATTTTATTAATGAATATTGTAAGGTGGGAGAGGGCTATGTAAAAGCCATGGAGCGATTCAGCCTTTTTAATAACACTCCCAAGCTTCTGATAGAGACAGTATGTATTGCAGGACTTTTGGGTTATATTCTGGTGCTGATCATATCTGGTGCAGATGTGTCTGGAATGATTTCTTTGTTTGCAGCATTCGGTATCGCAGCGATGCGTCTTCTGCCGGCTGCCAGCAGAATCAATAACCAGCTGACCAGTATGGCATTTAATGAGCCATTCTTCTTCAATGTAAGCGACAATCTTGTAGAAGAGACCAATGAGCAGAATACAGATATCTCCTATGCAGTAGTAGCCAAGGAGAAATTGCCGGTAACAAGAGCAGTGACTTTGGAAAATATTACCTATCATTATCCAAATTCAGATAAATTAATCTTTGACCATGCGAGCGTGACTTTCCCAATTGGGCAGTCTATTGGCGTGGTAGGCGCCAGCGGTGCGGGTAAGACAACAATTATTGATATTGTGCTTGGACTTTTGAACCTGCAGGGCGGCAGAGTGCTGGCAGATGATGTGGATATACAGACACATTACAGAGAATGGCTTGCCAACGTAGGTTATATTCCACAGATGATATTCCTCCTGGATGCAGATATTCGTAAGAATGTTGCCTTTGGTGTACCGGAAGAGGAGATTGATGATGAGAAGCTCTGGTATGCACTGAGAGAAGCCCAGTTGGATGAATTCATCAAGACATTGCCGGATGGAGTATACACAGGAATCGGAGAGAGAGGAATCCGGCTGTCCGGTGGACAGCGCCAGCGTATCGGTATTGCCCGTGCACTCTATAATGACCCGGAGGTATTGATTCTTGACGAAGCGACTTCTGCATTAGATAATGATACTGAGGCAGCAATCATGGATTCTATTAACAGACTCCATGGTAAGAAGACATTACTTATCATTGCCCATAGATTACAGACAATTGAAAAATGCGATATCGTGTATCGTGTAGAGAACGGTGCTATTGTAAAGGAACGGTAAAAGTGAGAGGGTATGCTATATGAAATTGAGTATTATAGTACCTGTGTATAACATGGCAGCAGGAAATAAGCTACGGTTTTGTCTGGATTCCCTGGTGAACCAGACAATTGCAGATTATGAGATCATTGCAGTAGATGATGCTTCTACGGATGAATCTCTGGATATTCTGAAGGAATATGAAGCCAGATATCCATGGAAATTCCGTGCAATACAGTCTTACGAGAACAGAAGACAGGGTGGTGCCAGAAATATGGGGCTGGAGGCTGCCAGAGGCACCTGGGTCGGTTTCGTGGATTCTGATGACTGGACAGCCTATGACATGTATGAGAAGCTTGTGCGTAAGGCAGAGGAAACCGGCGCAGATGTGGTCGGATGTGATTATAATATGACGTCTGTACAGAGTATGCAGATTGGTAAGGTAGTCCCTAATAACACCATGGATCAAACAGGGATATTGAACCGGGATAAATACGCATTACTTGTCATGAACCCAGGCAGTATGGTAATCAAAATATATGCCAGAGAAGTAATAGAGGCGAACCAGCTGCGTTTCCCGGAAAAGACATTCTATGAAGATAACTGCGCATCGCCTATCTGGATGCTTCATTTTACGCATTTTGAGAAGGTAGAAGAACCGCTGTACTATTATTATCAGCATGAAGAGTCTACAGTGCATGAAATCTCCATGGAGAAATGCGAAGCCAGACTTTTGATGGGCAAGAGAATGATTGAGGAAAGCCGCAAGAGAGGCTTTTACAGACAATACAGACAGGAATTTGAATTTGCTTTCAGTAAATTATACTATATGAATACTTTATTTACGTATATGATAGGCATGAAGCATCCGAGGCTGGATTTCCTGAAATTAATTGCAAAAGGCATGCAGGAGGAATTCCCGGATTTCCAGAATAATCCATATTACCAGAAAGCATTTGACGAAGAGCAGAAGAAACTGGCAGCGATGCATATGAGATCCCCATTGTGGTTTTTGATCTATTATAAATTGCTATATGGATATCGAAAAATACGTGGAAAGGTATAAGTAGAGAAAGATGCAGTTCACATCCTTTACGTTTGCAGTTTTTTTCCCTGCTGTCGTTCTGATTTTTTATATATTACCCAAAAAGGCAAGGCAAATATGGCTTTTGCTTGCCAGCTACTATTTTTACATGGGATGGAATCCTAAGTATGCACTGCTGATTCTGACATCTACAGTGATTACATATCTGTGTGGACAGGGAATTGATATGTTTTCTGCTGAAAAGAAGAGAGGACGTAAGGCAGTGCTGCTTGCAGGAATTTTGTCCAATCTGGGGATTTTGGTTTTCTTTAAATATTTCTATTTTCTGCATGACAGTGTGGCAGCAGTCGTATCCCTATTTGGAATCCATATGAAAGCAAGCAGTCTCGATATTGTGCTTCCGGTCGGGATTTCTTTTTATACCTTTCAGGCGCTGGGCTATGTCATTGATGTATATAGGCAGCAGGTCAAGGCAGAGAAGAATTTCATACGCTATGCATTGTTCGTGTCTTTCTTTCCACAGCTGGTTGCAGGACCAATCGAAAGAAGTGGTCATCTTTTATCACAGATAGAAGAAATCAGCAGGAAACCTTCCTGGAACTTTGATAAAGTGACCAGGGGGCTTCTTATGATGCTGTGGGGATATTTCATGAAACTGGTGATCGCAGACAGAGCGGCTGCACTGGTAGATACCGTATTCCCAATCTATTATATGTTCGATGGCGTGGCACTGGCGTTGACTATGATCATGTTCGGCTTTCAGCTTTACTGTGATTTTGCCAGTTATTCAGCAATTGCCATCGGCGCCTCCTCTGTCCTTGGAATAGAGTTATGCCCGAATTTTGCAGCGCCGTTCTTTTCATCCAGTGTCAGTGAATTCTGGAGAAGATGGCATATTTCTTTAAGCTCATGGCTTAGGGATTACGTATATATTCCACTGGGAGGAAATCGTTGCTCCAAGGTGCGTAAGTACTTTAATATCATGGTCACTTTCCTGACCAGTGGTATCTGGCATGGAGCCAGCTGGCATTTTGTACTGTGGGGTGCGTTACAGGGAATTTTTATTGTAATCGGAGATATGTTAAGACCTGCTAAGACGAAATTTCATACCGTATTCCATGTGAAGACACAGAGTGTGGGATTTCGCTGTGGACAGGTCTGCATGACCTATCTGTTATTTTTGGTTTCATTTACTTTCTTCAGGGCACCAACGATTTCAGATGGCGTCTATTATCTGGAGAGGATTGTGCGGCATTTTGATATATGGGCATTGCTGGATGGTTCTGTATATACGCTTGGGCTGGATGCGAAAGAGATGTTGGTATTCGTGATAGCAGTGGCAATATTATGTATTGTTGACTGGTACTATCAGAAGAAAAAGGCATATTTTGATACATTGGTGAAGAATCAGTGCCTGGCTGTACAGTATCTGATTGTGCTGACACTTTTTGTGATGATTCTGGTATTCGGTGTATATGGAGAAGGGTACAATGCATCGGAATTTATTTATTTTCAGTTCTGATTTATCGGGTATGTTTGGGAGGAAATAAAGGATGCGGCGCAGAGTAGCAGCTATAGTTCTTTTCCTGTTATTACTGGCAGGAGTAACAGGAGCAGCCGGCAAAATTGTCAGCGCAAAATTTATCAATGATTCTACTACCATGATCAATGGATTTTATGCAGAGGATAAGAAAAGTATAGATGTACTGGTCGTTGGAAGCAGTAACGCATTTTGTACTATTGATCCGTTGGTGCTGTATGAGGAAGAGGGGATTGCAGCCTATGATTTCTGTAGTTCTTCACAGCCGATGAATCTGTCGCTTCTGTATGTAAAGGAAGCATTAAAAAGGCAGACTCCCAAGGTGGTTGCTCTGGAAGTGAATATGATCCCGGCAGAAAACATTACGCATATTTCAGAAAACAGACTTCGTTGGGGATTGACAGATATGCCTCTCACAATAGATAAACTGAAATGTCTGTACCAGTCTCTAGGCAGAGTAGATGCAGAATATATGAGCTACGTCTTTCCTGTATTGCGCTATCATGGCAGATGGAAGGAATTGTCCAAACAGGATTATACTTATATGTTTGCAGATAAGAGCAATTTTACAAAAGGCTATCTGGTGACGCAGGAGACCTCATCAGAGATGGTCAATTTATCAGACTATGATTCTGAAGGGGAGACCTGGATAGAGGATGACGTGGAGAACTGTGTAAAGCAGATTGCAGACCTGTGTGACCAAAAGGGCGCAAAGCTTGTGCTTTTCAAATCACCAAGGCAGGAGTGGTATCAGTATCATACCAGGGCAGTCAGGGAGCTTGCTGATAAATATGGATTGGAATATGTGGATTATAATGAATTAAAAGAAGAAATCGGACTGGATGCGGCAGCGGATTTCCGGGATGGAGAGCATCTGAATGATTATGGTGCTGCTAAAGTGACCAGACATTTTGGAAGCTGGTTAAAGTCCCAATATGAGCTGCCTGACAGAAGAGAAGGGCAGAAAGATAACTCCTGGGATGAGGCGTTGCAGTATAAGGCAAGACTGGATGCGGCTCCCTGTCAGGGGACATCAGATGTACACAACTGCATGGACCGGTTGGCTGGTGATGATTCTTATCTGGCGATTCTGACCTACACAGAGACTCCTGCCCACATATATCAGTGGATTTATAAAGGCGGCAAAATCGTATTTTATAAAGAGTGGACACAGACAGGTGTAGAACATTATGTATATGATAAAGAGGATATCGTGTTTGGTAAATTGGATGGGATATATCAGATTTTAATCGCTCACATGGATTTTTATCAGATGGAAAAGCCATGGTCTGTCATTGCTTATGATACGATTACGCATTCTGTAGCAGATACAGCTTCTTTTGATGAATAATGCGGAAGTGGATTTTTTTTGACGGAAGATAGACTTTGTGGTATAGTTAAGTGTAATTATGACTTGATCAAGTCATACTATGGATGAACGTTGGAACAAGTGGAGGACAACACAATGTTATTAGATGATAAAACAATATTAATTACCGGCGGAACAGGCTCTTTTGGTAAATGCTTTACCAAATATGTCCTGACACATTATAACCCTAAGAAGATCATCATTTATTCCCGTGATGAGTTCAAGCAGTGGATGATGCAGAATGAATTTGCAGAATATAAGGATAAGCTTCGTTTCTTTATCGGGGATGTGAGAGACTACGAGAGAATGAAGAGAGCCTTTGAAGGTGTTGATTATGTTATCCATGCGGCAGCATTAAAGCAGGTGCCTGCATGTGAGTATAATCCGAACGAAGCGATTAAGACCAATGTTATCGGTGCACAGAATGTTATTGATGCATCCCTGAATATGGGGGTAAAGAAGGTAGTTGCCCTTTCTACAGATAAGGCTGTCAACCCGGTGAATCTCTATGGCGGTACTAAATTAGTATCAGACAAGCTCTTTATTGCAGCCAATGCATACTGTGGCAACAAGGATCTGAACTTCTCTATTGTAAGATATGGTAATGTAGCAGGCAGCCGTGGTTCTGTTATTCCATTTTTCCACAAGCTGATTGCAGATGGTGCGGCAGAACTGCCTATTACAGATTATAGAATGACACGTTTCTGGATCAGCCTGACAGAAGGTGTGAAGCTTGTAATCAAGGCTCTGGAAGAAGCTAAGGGCGGCGAGACCTTTATCAGCAAGATTCCTTCTTTCAAGATTACAGATCTGGCAGAAGCAATGGCGCCTGGAATGAAAACTGTAGAGACAGGTATCCGTCCTGGCGAGAAGCTGCATGAGGTTATGGTAACAGCAGAGGATTCCATGACAACCTATGAATATGATAAACATTTTATTATTTATCCACAGATGTTCTGGCAGGAATCCAAGAGACCTACACCGAATGGCAAGAAGGTTGAAGACGGCTTCTACTACTCATCAGGCAATAATACAGAATGGCTGACAGTAGAGCAGATCAGAGAATTACTGAAGGATATTGACTTAGAGAAATAAAAGAGGTGCGAAGATGGATGCAGATAAGAAAATGGAGCTGCCTGCTATAGCAGGTGGTGAGCCTGTTCGCAAGACAAAATTATTTTACGGACATCAGTATATAGATGAGGCAGATGTGGCTGCTGTAACACAGGTATTAACAAGTGATTATCTTACCTGTGGACCTAAGGTAGATGAACTGGAAGCACGTCTGTGTGCCCTGACAGGGGCAAAATATGCAGTCGTATGCAGCAATGGTACGGCGGCACTGCATATCGCAGCAATGGCAGCAGGTGTAACAGAGGGGGATGAAGTGATTACAACTCCGATTACCTTTGCAGCATCTGCAAACTGTGCCCTGTATTGTGGCGCAAAGCCTGTTTTTGCAGATATCAATCCTAAGACATATAATATTGATCCTGCCAAAGTAAAAGAGAAGATTACAGATAAGACCAGGGCAGTGGTGGCAGTAGATTTTACAGGACAGGCAGTAGAGCTTGATCCATTACTGGAAATGTGCCATGAAAAGGGCATTATCCTGATTGAAGATGGAGCACATTCTATTGGTACAAAATATAAAGGAAGACCGGTCGGTAGCATTGCGGACCTGACTACCTTCAGCTTCCATCCTGTAAAGACTGTAACAGGTGGAGAAGGCGGTGCTGTATTGACCAACAGCAAAGATCTGTACGAGAAGCTGTTGTTATACCGTTCCCATGGTATTACCAGAAAGCCGGAGCTTCTTGTACGTGAATCTGATGGTCCATGGTATTATGAGCAGATAGATCTTGGCTATAATTATCGTATTACGGATATCCAGTGTGCCCTGATCATCAGCCAGCTGGATAAAATAGAGAAATTTGCAGCCAGAAGACGACAGATTGTAGAACGTTATAATGAGGCATTTTCCCAGATACCGGAGATTGCAGTACAGCAGGAGATACCAGAGTCGGATACAACCAGACATCTATATATCCTTCGAATCAGACCTGAACTTCTGGACACAGACAGAAAGGGCTTCTTCGAAGCGCTTGCGGCAGAGAATATCTGTTGTAATGTACATTATATCCCTGTATACAGACACCCATATTATGAAAAGCTGGGATATCCTAAGGGATTGTGCCCTGAGGCAGAGAAGCTGTATGACGAAATCATCAGTCTTCCATTATATTATTCCCTGACAGATGAGGATGTGGAAGATGTTATTAAGGCAGTATCCAAGATTGCTGCATATTACAGAAAGAATTAGAGAGAAAAGCTCGGGGAACACCGGGCTTTTTCCTGCTTAAATAGAGATTATAAATAGAGATTATGAATTACGGAAATCGAGGTAAAGAATGAAGAGCGTAGCAATCATTACAGCCAGAGGCGGCAGTAAACGAATCCCACATAAAAATATAAAGCCTTTCCTTGGAAAACCTATTCTGGAATACAGCATTGAAGCTGCACTTGGGGCAGACTGCTTTCAGGAAGTCATGGTATCTACAGATGATGAAGAGATTGCAAGGATAGCCAGGCATGCAGGAGCACAGGTGCCCTTTATGAGAAGCGAGAATACGGCAAATGATTATGCAACAACAGCAGACGTTATCTTGGAAGTATTGGAATCTTATGAGAGAATCGGGAAGAAGTTCGACCAGGTCTGCTGTATCTATCCGACAGCGCCCTTTGTAACAGCGAATGCACTAAAGACTGCTATGATGCTGCTGGAACAGGAAAAATCAGACTGCGTTATTCCTGTGGTGAAATTCTCTTTTCCACCGCAAAGATGTGTCGTCATCAATCAGGGGAGACTGACACCTAAGTGGCCTGAGAATATGAAAGTCAGATCTCAGGATCTGGAGCCTTTCTATCATGACTGTGGACAGTTCTATTGCCTGGATGTCAGAAAATTCCAGGAACAGAAGGTCATCTGGATGAAGGATGTTGTGCCATTTATACAGGATGAAAGCACCGTGCAGGATATTGATACGCTGGAAGATTGGAAAATCGCTGAAATGAAGTATCAGATCATGCATCAGAAATAAAGGAGATAGAAGATGGAACAGGTCGTAATCAATGGAAGAAAAGTCGGAGATGGTAATCCGGCGTATATTATCGCAGAAATGTCAGCCAATCACGCAGGAAGCCTGCAAAGAGCCAAAGAAATGATAAATGTGGCAAAAGAGGTAGGGGCAGACTGTGTGAAAATACAGACATATACTGCGGATACAATGACAATAGACTGCCATAACCAGTATTTTGATATTACAGAGGGAACCTGGAAAGGAATCAATTTATATGAACTGTATCAGCAGGCATATACACCTTGGGAGTGGCATCAGGAGCTTAGGGATGAAGCTGCCAAGGTGGGGATTGATTTCCTGTCTACGCCTTTTGACAAGACAAGTGTAGACTTCCTCGAAGAACTGGGAATGCCTTTCTATAAGATTGCATCTTTTGAATTAGTAGATATTCCATTGTTGGAGTATATTGCATCCAAAGGAAAACCAATCATTATGTCAACCGGGATGGGAAGTCTGGAAGAGATTACGGAAGCTGTAGAAGCAATCTATGGGCAGGGCAATAAACAGCTCGTACTGATGAAGTGTTCCAGCGCATATCCGGCTAAAGTAGAAGAAATGAACCTGAGTACTATTGTAGATATGAAGAAGCACTTCCAGCTTCCGGTAGGACTTTCTGATCATTCCATGGGATATTTCAGTGCTGCGACTGCTGTGGCGATGGGCGCTAATGTGATAGAGAAGCATTTCTGTATCAGCAGGGCCATCAAGAATCCGGATTCCACATTCTCCATGGAGCCTGAAGAGTTCCGTGAAATGGTCTTACAGGTGCGTGAAGTAGAGAAGGCAAAAGGCATTGTGAGCTATGGTGTTTCCGAACAGGAAGAAACCAATGCATGCTTTAGACGTTCTCTTTTCGTAGTGAAGGATGTGAAAGCCGGAGAGACTTTTACAGAAGAGAATGTAAGAAGTATTCGTCCTGCATATGGATTAAAACCCAAGTACTATAAAGAAATATTGGGAAGAAAAGCCAACAAAGCCATCCAGGCAGGCACACCACTGGCATGGGAGGATATAGAGTGAGACTGAGTTTACGGGAAGTAACAGCAAAAGACATGGATCTGCTCTATGAGTGGGCCAATGATCCGACCGTGAGACAGAATGCTTTTCATACAGAGCCCATTCCATATGAGGATCATAAAATGTGGTTTGCCAAAAATCTGGCTGACAGAGAGGTATTAATGTACATTCTGTGCTCTATATCCGCCGGTGAGAAGGAAGAACCACTGGGACAGATACGCCTATCCATAGAAGAGGACAAGGCGCTGATTGACTATAGTGTGGATGCTTCCAGGCGTGGTCAGGGACTGGGGGCAAAAATGATTCTCATGGCAGAAGAAAAGCTCAGAGAGAGCAGAAGAGATGTAACACATTGCATCGCCCAGGTCAAATATGAGAATCCGGCATCTGCAAAGGTATTTGAAAAATGCGGGTATGACGGGCAGGATATGGAACAGTATATTGAGTTTTCTAAGCGTATAGAGGGATAGAGATGAAAATAATTATTGCAACAATTAAATCCTGGAATATTGAGAGGGCTTATGCCATGCAGAAGCAATATGAAGGAATCCATGAGATTAGAGTAATTACGAAGAAAGAGGATTTAACACCGGCGGCTGTATCAGAATTCCAACCGGATTATATCTTCCTGCCACACTGGTCTTATCTGCTCTCAGGGGAGATAACAAATAACTGGAATTGTGTCGTATTTCATATGACTGATTTGCCTTATGGTCGTGGAGGAAGCCCATTACAGAATCTGATCGTAAGAGGACATAAGGATACTAAGATTTCTGCAATACAGGTAACACCCCGGTTAGATGATGGACCGGTTTATATGAAAGAAGCGTTATCACTTGAGGGTTCAGCGCAGGAGATATTTGAACGGTGTTCAGAGATTATTTTCACCAAAATGATACCTGTTTTTCTGAAGCAGGAGCTGATTCCTGTTCCACAGGAGGGAGAACCGGTGGTATTTAAACGCAGAAAACCGGAGGAGGGCAGAATTACAGAGGATATGCCGCTGGATAAGATATATGATTATATCAGAATGCTGGACGCAGAAGGGTATCCGAGAGCATATATGGACTTTGGACCATACAGACTGGAGTTTGAACAGGCACAGCTAAGCTCTGATCTCAATGAGCTTGAAGCAAAGGTAAAGATTCATATTCGGGAAGAATGAAAGGTAAGAGAACAGGCATGAAGAGAATATTAGTAGTAGCAGCCCATCCGGATGATGAGATTCTGGGAGTGGGAGCAACTGTTGCAAAACATGCAGCGCAGGGAGACGAGGTATATGCACTGATTCTTGGGGAGGGACAGACCTCAAGGGGAGAGCATAGAGAGGATATCAGTGCAGACGTTGTAAAGGAGCTGCATCAGAATACACTGGAAAGTGCAGAGAAAGTAGGTTATAAAGAGGTCTATTTTGCAGATTTCCCTGACAACCGTTTTGATCAGGTAGATTTACTGGACGTTGTAAAGGCAGTAGAGCATAAGATAAAAGAAATCCAGCCGGAGATCATATATACGCATTACAGCGGAGATTTGAACATCGATCATCAGTATACCGCAAGGGCGGTGTTGACAGCCACCAGACCGATAGGGGATTACCCTGTAAAGGAAATCTACGCCTTTGAGACATTATCTTCTACAGAATGGAACTTTGATTACAGTGCACAGCCTGCATTCTGTCCGAATGTGTATGTGGATATTACGCAGTTCTATGCCAATAAGGAAGCAGCAATGAAATGCTATGTGTCTGAGCTGTGCGAGTATCCTCATCCAAGGTCTCTGGAGGGAATGGATGTGCTGTCAAGGACACGAGGAATAGCCGCAGGAATGAACAGAGCAGAGGCATTTATGCTGATTCGGAGCATGAGGTAATCAAAGGAACGAATTATACATTTACAGGTATAAAGTGGGTGAAGGGTTATGTATATTATACGGGCGGATGGGAATACGGCGATTGGAATGGGGCATGTCATGAGGTGTCTGTCCATAGCGGATGCCATGAAGGATAGGAATATAGAACCGTTATTTATGACGGCTGATAATGACTGTGCAGCCATGATCGAGGACAGAGGCTTTGAAGCCTGTGTATTAGGGACTGATTACCGTGACATGGAATCAGAGCTTCCTCTGATCAGAGAATTCCTGAGGCAGAGGACGAAGGATGTTGATGCTTCTTCTATTATTCTGGTAGACAGCTATCAGGTAACTTCAAGATATTATGAAGAACTACGTACAATGGCGAAGGTGGCATGTCTTGAGGATATGGGGCAGTCCTATCCGGTAGATCTGCTGATCAATTATAATATTTATGGACCAAAGCTTGTATATGATAATAAAATAACACGCGCTATATTATTGGGAACTGGATATCAGCCACTACGCAGGGAATTTCAGCAGGATATGCAATATGATATAAAAGATAAAATAACAGATGTAATGATAACAACCGGGGGAAGTGATCCGTATTTTGCTGCGAGGGCTTTCACAGATGCCTTTCTGGCTGAGAAAAAGCTGGCGGAGGAGAAACTGCGATACCATATTATCAGTGGGCCGTTCAATACCCATACTGCACAGCTGCATGAACTGTATGATGAGAATCCCTGGGTGGAGATTCATGAGCATGTGACCTGTATGAAAGAAATCATGAAGCAGTGTGATGTAGTTTTATCTGCAACGGGAAGTACCATTTATGAAGTCAGCGCTTTGGGAGTACCACTGATTGCTTTTTATTTTGCAGAGAATCAGCGGCAGGGAGCAGACATGTTATCTGAAATTACACATGTTATTAATTGCGGAAATTATGCAGATGACGCTGAACAGACAGTAGGAAATGCAGTAAAGGCACTGTTAAAATGTGTGAAGGATAAAGAGTACCGTGAAACATTATACCATGAGGAAAGAAGCCTCGTAGATGGACGGGGAGCAGCCAGAATTGCGCAGGCATTGATAGATATGACAAAATAATGCAAAACAGAAAGGCATAGCCATATGAAGAAAGACAGACAAATGAATTATGAATTGTTACGCATCATTGCCATGCTGATGATTGTATGTCTCCATTACCTGGGTAAGGGTGGAGCATTGGGAGATCCCAAACAGGAACTTACAACAAATGGATATCTTGCCTGGCTGATAGAAGCCTTCTGTCTTGTGGCTGTGAATGTGTATGTACTGATCAGCGGTTACTTTGGCGTAGATTCGCAGAATTTTACAATACGTAAGCCTCTTAAAATATGGAGGCAGGTGTGGTTCTATTCTGTTGGAATTGGATTGATTATGCTTATAACGGGAGCAGCGTCTTGGAATCTGTATCAGGGATTGACCTATATATTCCCAGTTGTTACTGAACATTACTGGTTTGCAACAGCATATTTACTGTTGTGTCTGCTGATACCTTTTCTGAACGCAGGTGTAGAGAAGCTGGACCGGAAGACCTTTCAGTGGATTCTGCTCGGTATGTTGCTTGTATTCAGTGTGGCTAAGACAGCATTGCCTATGCAGCTGCCATGGGATCATAAGGGATATGATGCATTCTGGTTCGTATTCCTGTATCTGACAGGAGCATATCTGAAGAAATATAAGATCTCAGGTGGCGCTAAATGGCTTTTCGTCTATATTACAGGCGTATTTGCCATATATCTGAGCTTTCTGATGCTTCAGGTGGTCTATCTGAAGCTGGGTAAGCTGGGGGATTTTATCTCTTATAGTTATTCTTATAATTATCTCTTTACCTATGTGGCATCCATTGGTCTTTTCCTAGCTTTTGCCAATGTGGGCAAGAACTGGAAAGAGAAGACACAGAAGATAATTTCTACGCTTGCAGGAGCTACATTTGGAGTCTATCTGATACATGAACATGTAGAGCTGAGAGGCTTGTGGAAGACGTTGTTTCACTGTGAAGACTATGCGCGTGACTCCACGGGAATATTCCTGTTACATATGCTTGGAACTGTATGTGTCGTATATGTAGTCTGTACCATAATTGAACTGTTGCGGCAGAAAATAACAGAATTGTTGACAAATGCCATTAAAAGAAACGAGTAGAAAGGCATGGATATGAACATGAAACAGAATAAGATATATGGATTCTTACAGAAGTGGATACCTGTCCTGATTCTGTTATTGTATCCATTGCGAAAAGTCAATACAGGTATTGATCTGATGGATGGTGGCTATTCACTGGGAAATTATCGCTTTTTCACAATGATGAATCAGGTGTGGAAGCTGGCAACCTATCTGGCGAGTGTCCTTGGAGTCGCATTGTCCAGACTGCCTTTTGGAAATACATGGATTGGTATGAACGTGTATACAGCACTTCTTACAGGTATTACTGCCGCAGGCGCTTATTGCGTATTAAGAAAAAGGCTGCAGCATCCAGTCCTCATATGGCTTGGTGAAATGCTGGCATTATCTCTTTGCTGGGCACCGTCTACGAATTTGTATCAGTATTTGGGATATTATCTGATGACAGCAGCTGTATTGGTTCTGTATCATGCATTGATTAATAAAAATAACGCATGTTATATTATGGCGGGAGTTATCCTGGGACTGGCTGTGGGAGTGAGAATGCCCAACGTTACCTATGCGGCATTGATTCTTCCGGTGTGGTATTACGCATGGCTTACAAAGGACAGGGACTGGTTTGCCCATACACTTTACTGTATTGGAGGATATGTACTGGGGCTGATTATTCCTCTGGGTGTGATTGTGTTCAGATATGGAGCGCAGGCTTATCCGGAGATGATAGCGTCCTTATTTGGCATGACAGATACGGCTACGGACTATAAGCCTACGTCGATGATTATGGCTATGTTTGGAGATTATATACAGTATAGTGTATGGCTGATTCTGTTCCTGCTTTATCTTTTGGCTGGTTTGGTGCTGTTTAGAATAGCCAGTGGCAGATTTGTAAAGGTGAAAAAGGTATTATACCTGTTAGGACTGGCAGTGATTCTTCGCTTCTGTTATGGGCGTGGAATGTTTGGATTTGACTATACAGGTTATTTCTCCATGTATAAATGGGTGACGGTATATCTGTTGATTGTGATTATACTATGCATATATTGTCTTGTTGATTCTAAAATATCACAGCAGCAGAAATTGTGGTCAGCCTTTATGCTGGTTATCATATTCATTACTCCGCTTGGCAGTAATAATGGATTATATCCGATTATCAGTAATTTATTTATCATTGCACCAGTGTCTTTTGTATTTCTCTATGAGATATTTAAGAATGTTCGTGAAGAATATGTCTTTGTGTGCAAAAGCATGGTGATATTTATCATTGGGTGTACCTTTGTACAATGCTTTCTGTTTGGTGTATTTTTTCATTTCCATGATGCATTGCCAAAGGGCGAACAGTATGTAAAGACAGAGATTCCTGGAAGTATATCCACGAAGAATATGTATACCACTGTGGATAAAAAGGAAGAATTAGGGGCGCTTGGTGGATATCTTACCCAGAATCATTTAACAGAGAAAAAGGTATTGCTTTATGGAGAGATTCCAGCAATTTCCTATATTTTTGATATGGAACCTGCGGTCTATACCACCTGGGCAGATTTACGTTCTAATACTTTGGAGCGGCTACAGGAAGATCTGGATGCAATTACGACAGACTATCCTGTGGTCATTGTGACAGATGCAATTGGACAGGAATTGTCAGGCAATACTTCTTATGTGGATGAGAAGCTGGATGCAATTGCACAATTTCTGAGTAGAGGAAATTATCAGTGCGGCTATGCGCAGAAGGGCTATTATGTATATACATCACAGTAACCAAGAAATCTACGGTGGATCGCACCGATTTGCAAGGAAATTTGCTGCTTCGCAGCGCAAATCAGGCGTGGGAAACGCTTTAATTAGCGTTTCCATTGCAAAATATGTAAAAAGTGTGTAAGATAGATACAACAGTTTGCAGGTTATGGAAAGGCATGGTAACTATTATGATTAATTTTAACGTACCGCCCTATACAGGGAAAGAAATAGAATATATAAAACAGGCAGTAGAGAATCAGAAAATCTGTGGAGACGGTCCTTTTACGAAGAAGTGTAATGAATGGATCGAGAAAAAAACAGGAACGACGAAATGTCTTCTGACTCCCTCCTGTACACAGGCAACAGAGCTGGCAGCATTGCTTGCAGATATAAAAGAAGGCGATGAAATCATTATGCCGTCTTTTACTTTCGTATCTACGGCAGATGCTTTCGTACTTCGTGGAGCCAAGCCCATATTCGTAGATATCAGACCAGATACCATGAATATAGATGAGACCAAAATTGAAGAAGCGATTACAGAACGTACCAAAGCTATTGTACCTGTTCATTATGCAGGTGTAGCCTGTGAAATGGACACGATTATGGATATTGCAGCCAGACATCATCTTATGGTTATAGAGGATGCAGCACAGGGCATTATGGCTTCCTATAAAGGACAGGCTCTTGGGGCAATTGGTGATTTTGGTTGTTACTCTTTCCATGAGACGAAGAATGTAAGCATGGGAGAGGGCGGTGCGCTCCTCATCAAGGATGCCAAATATATCGAGGATGCAGAGATCATCCGTGAAAAGGGCACCAACCGTTCCAAATATTTCAGAGGTCAGATTGATAAGTACACCTGGGTGAACTATGGTTCTTCCTATCTTCCAAGTGATATGAATGCCGCCTATCTGTGGGCACAATTAGAGCTTGCACAGGAGATCACAGATGTCAGACTGGCACGCTGGAATCAGTACAATGAATTGCTGCAGCCCTTAAAGGAGCGTGGCATACTGGAGCTTCCTACCATTCCTGAGGGCTGTGTGCACAATGCGCATATGTATTATGTGAAGACAAAAGACATTGAGGAACGCTCACGGCTGATCGATTTCCTGAAAGAGAATGGAATCTGGGCAGTCTTCCATTATATTCCTCTTCATACTGCACCGGCAGGACTGAAATTTGGCGAATTCAGGGGTGAAGACGTTTATACAACCAAAGAAAGTGAAAGGCTGCTTCGTCTGCCTATGTTCTATAAGCTGACAGAAACAGAAGTTGATTATATCGTAAGCAAAGTGAAGGAGTTCTATCACGTATCATGAGGAACCAGAGCAGAGTTTTAAACGGCAGGCTCTGGAAGATTCTGGTATTTATGGGACTCATGATTGCCTGCCTGGCAATTCGTTTTGATTTTTATTATGATTTGAATGATGATACTGCAATCAGAGATATTCTCTCGGGCAGATACACGGGAGAACCCAGTGGATATTGTATACAGATGCTTTATCCGCTGGGATGGCTGATTGCAGCTGCTTACAGAGCCATTCGCAAGATTTCTTGGTATGGCTTGTTTTTGTGCGCATGTCAATTCGGTGTATTGGCATTGATTGCCTGGAGGCTGCTTTCGATTACGAAAAAGGTGTGGTTACAGGTAATCCTGCTCATACTGGAAGGTGTACTGGCATTTGGACTGATGGGAAGAGAACTGGTTATTTTACAATATAGTGTGACCAGTGGATTATGCATGGCTGGGGCAATATTCTGGTATCTGACAACTCCAAGAGACCAGAAACCGGCGCCGTATTTAAGAGGGAATCTGGCAGCAGTCGCGCTGGTATTGATTGCGTTTATGATCAGAACAGAAGTATGTATGATGCTTCTGCCATTTCTGGCATTAGCGGGTCTGAGTCAATGGGCAAAGGAGACGAAGCCTTTTACAGGGACAAATGTAAGAAAATATCTTATGGTAGCTGGCAGTGCTTTTCTGGGAATATTGATTTTATATTCCATAGACAGCTTCGCATATCGGTCAACTGAATGGAAGAGCTTTAGGACTTTCTTTGATGCCAGGACGAATTTGTATGATTTCTATGGAATACCGGACTATGACCAGAATGAAGAATTTTATCAGTCTATAGGACTGTCCAGGGAATCCTACACATTGTTACAGAACTATAATTTCGCACTGGATGATTCTATTGACGAAAGTTTATTAGAGAGAATTGCACAGTATCAGCAAGAAAATGCAGGAAATGGAGGTACGTTGTACCGAATTGACGGATTTGTCTGCAAGAACAGTCCAAAAGAAGCACTGTGGTTATACAAACAGCACCTTCTGACATTGGAAAATGGAATAAAGACCTGTATTTTACTGGCGGCATATCTGCTTTATTTCCTGCTGGCTTCCGGCAGAAAAAAGAGCGGCTGCTGCTGGAGAGTATTGTCACTGTTTGTCATACGCAGTGCGTTATGGATGTATCTGTATATGGTAAATCGTGTGCTTACCAGAGTGACAGTGCCATTGTTAATCATGGAGTTTGCACTGCTGGCGGGCTGGATTATACAGGAGATTCAGACATTGGATACATCTTCTCGATTCAATATCATGAAGGTATCTGGAGTTATCACATTGCTGGGGTTGTGTGGACTTATGGAAACTGTGATTAATATGGAGAATACAGGGAAAGAATACGATATGAGACTGGAGGCAGATGCCAGATGGAATACTTTGACAGAATATTGTAGTCATAATCCGAAACAGTATTATTCCATTGATGTGTATTCTTCTACTTCTTATCAGGGAACACCTTATGCAGATAAAATATTTGCTGCATCTGATAATCAGTATACAAATTATGATATCTGTGGCGGCTGGATTGCTAAGAGCCCATTAATGAAAGCAAAACAGGAAAAAGCGGGATTTAAGGGACTTGAGGAAGCATTATTGACAGGACAGGTATTGTTTGTTGCAAAACCGGATTCAGATGTAAGCTGGCTGAGTGCATATTATCAGAACCGGGGTAAGACAGTAGAACCCAAAGTGACAGATGAAGTGAAGACCGCGGACGGAGAAACAATATATTTGATATACCAACTACAGTAGCAGATAAAGACAATTTTGGAGGAAAATATGGAACAGGTAAGACAAGACCTCAGATTAGAGGGATCACAGATATATTTACGACCAATAACGGTGGAAGATACGGATATTGTACTGAAATGGAGAAATGATCCGCAGGTTGTGAAGAATTTTATCTACCGTAAGCCCATAAGCCGTGAGGAACACCTGAACTGGATTCATAATAAAGTGGAAAAGGGGCTGGTAATACAGTTCATTGTGTGTGATAAAGAGAATGATAAGCCGCTGGGGTGCGTATATCTGCAGAATTTCGATACAGTCTGTAACAAGGCTGAATGGGGCATTTTCTTTGGCAATGAAGGAGCAAAAGGCAAGGGAATCGGAACACAGGCCGGTAAAATTCTTATGCATTATGCCTTTCATGAGTTAAAGCTTCATAAAGTCATGGGAAGAGTACTGGCGTACAATCAGGCAAGTATACGTGTCCATGAGAAGATGGGGGGGATACATGAAGCATATTTAAAAGATGAGCTTTATCTTGATGGCGAGTATGTGGATGAAATTTTCTTTGGGTTTACCAAGGAAAGTACCGATGCCATATATGGGGAAGAAGATATAACTCATACAAAGGTCAGCTTTGTGATTCCCTGTTACCGCAGTGCTCGTACTATCGAAGGCGTAGTAGATGAAATCAGAGAGACTATGGAACAAATCCCTAAGTATGTATATGATATTGTTTTGGTAAATGACTGTTCACCAGATAATACATTTCAAGTAATCCAGCAGTTATGTAGCCAGTATGATAATATAACAGGTATTGATTTTGCAAAGAATTTTGGACAGCATGCGGCACTTATGGCAGGGCTTCGTAATGCAGACGGTGATATTGTAGTATGCCTGGATGACGATGGACAGACTCCGGCAAACGAAGTGGGAAAGCTTCTTGATGGATTGGAACAGGGACATGATGTTGTATATGCAAGCTATGGGGATAAGAAACATAGTGCATTTCGCAATTTCGGCACATGGATGAATGATATCATGACCAGAGTTATGCTTGGAAAACCCAAGGAATTGCATGTAACAAGTTACTTTGCAGCAAAGAGATATATCGTGGACAGTATGTTACAGTATGAAAACAGTTATCCTTATGTAATTGGTCTGGTATTACGGGCTACAAAGAATATCATCAATGTACCGGTAAAGCACAGAAGCCGCGAAGTGGGAAGTTCAGGTTATACGATGAAGAAGCTGTTTGGGCTTTGGCTTAATGGATTTACAGCTTTTTCTATCATTCCTTTGAGAGTTGCTACTATGGCAGGAGCTGTTTGTGCAGGGATAGGTTTTTTATATGGCATTTACACTGTAATCAAGAAGTTTGTGAATCCGGCAGTACCCATGGGCTTTAGTTCAACAATGTCTGCCATTGTATTTATTGGTGGTATGCTGATGTTGATGCTGGGACTGGTAGGAGAATATATAGGAAGAATCTACATCAGTATTAATCATTCTCCACAGTATGTAATCAGAGAGCGGATAGGCAATGCGGAAGAAAAGCATACTGTACGCTAACGTTGTATTCATATTTTGATTGTGATATACTACGAGAAGCATAAGATAACCTATGTCAGAGAGGAGCAATAGATTGAAGCAGCTGACCCACACATGGAATCCTAACTATATAAGAAGAAATACGGTTATTCAGATAGTTATCGTATCCCTTGCTTTTCTCATGCTGATCAGAGTCTGGCCATGCAATCTGGTAAAGACACATCATGTGTCAAAACAGAAGGCAGTTACGAACTACAAGGAATTATCTGGTGATCCTTTCACAAATTCGGATAAGAAGCTGCAGACAGTCGCATTTACCGGAAATCATATTGAGCAGATAAAGATATATCTATCCTGTTCTTCCTATCAGGAGGGAGACAGGGTTTTATTCCGACTGTATAATGAAGAGTTCTCCTGCATATATGAACAGGACTATGCATGCAGCAGGATAGCCAGAGAACATATGCTTGTGGCTACACCGGATATGGATGTGGATTTGGAGCATTTATATTATTATGAGGTAATTGTACCGGAAGAAGTATCGGCAGTTCTTGAGATTGCGTATGCTGATAACAGTCTGTTGTCTCAGGCGGAGAATGGAATCTTATATATTGATGGTATTATAAATGAAAGCAGCTCTCTGATTGCGGATTTCAGATATAGTAATAATCTGTCTGCTGTTGGGATGATCATATGTGACCTGCTGATTATTTTATGTGCAGTATTGTGCTATGTGGGAATATTCTATATTCTGGACCGATTGGATGAATATATGCCGGAGGTTATCCGTTATGGCAGATGGATTGCTACCGGCTTTGGTGGTATGTTTGCGATTGTTGTATTTATTCTGGCAGTAATCCGTAATATATTCGGCGGTGAGGCAGCAGATCGTATTGTTTATACCATAGGAATATTGGTCGGACTTGGCTGGTATATGTGTGCAATATGGATACCAAGAGATCCAAGGAAGCCATCCAGACTTGCTCCTGATGCACAGATATCCCTGATTTGGCGCAATTATATTCAGGTGGTATGTTTTGGATTTCTTTTCTATGCATTGTGTATGTATGTCAATGCAGACAGAGAGTATTATCATGATACGAATACAAGGTGGATGTTGATATTTCTGGGAATCGCTTTTTTAATGATTCGCTCAGAAAAGGAGCTACTTCATATCCCTGCGTATATATGGACAGGAGTTTCTGTAATAGGAGCAGGAATCTATTGTTTTAATTTTACTGATTCTCAGGAACAGTATCTTGCCAGGCTGACAGCTGCTGTTGTAGTCGTATGGGGTAATGTGATAATCAATGCGCTGATGCAGTATAAGAAGCAGATGTGGAAGAACATTCATAAGCCCTTTGCACTGCTCTGGCTTGTGTTTGCAGTATTTATGGTCATAAACCGATATGGAAAAACATGGCCCTTTACAGCAACGTTGCCATTTGCTGTACTATTGTTGTATAATCTGAGTACAGCACAGAAGAGCAGATTGTTGAAGAATTTTACGAATGGACTGATATTAAGCTTTGGGCTGGTGGTATTGTTCAGCCTGCACCACAGACCATACCATTACTGGATGCGCTATAGGTACAATATGATATTCCATACAGTAGCAAGTACGGGAATGTATCTATCAACAGTATTTGCAGCGGTGATCGCAAAGCTTTTCTGCAAGTGGAGATATGATCAGTTTAGCTGGAAAAAATCAGTGAACGAACTGTTTATTCTGGGTGCGGTGAGTGCTTTTACATTATTCACCATGTCCAGAACAGCAATGCTAACGGTGGCTGTTACATTTGTTTGTGTTATGATACTGAGACAATGGGTATACAGGTTTTACATTCAAAGATTTGCAATGGAAATAGGGGTGTTATGCATAACTGTACTGCTGTCATTTCCGTTTGCATATTCGGTACTTAGAATGGTGCCGGCTGTTGTAAATGATCCCATTCGATATGATCTGGAACCACAGGATAGTTCATTTATGATTTATGAGGGTGATTCAGTTGATTCAGACAAATATATGAATGTTAAGCGTTTCTTTGATGTATTTCTGAATCGGTTTGATAATGGAGAAGCAAGAAATATACAGATACAACCATCTGAAAATGCATTGCTTGCATATATAGGAATGGATAAGCTCCCGGTTGCAGTAAATGATTCTGAGGATAAATATGTTTTAGAGAGTACAGCGGATATATCCAATGGAAGATTTGAGATTTTCTTGGCGTATCTGGAACGACTGAATTTAGCAGGGCATGATAAAATGACAGCAGAGGGAACAGATTATGGACATGCCCATAATTCCTATATTCAGGTAGCATATGATTTTGGAATTATTACGGGGGTTGTATTTTTAGTACTTTGCGCTTATACTTTGATACAGTCAGTATTATTATTTAGGAAGCACGGCAACAAATATGGTATATTTATTGTTCCATTTGCAGTGATTGTAAACTTTGGATTTATGAGTGTTACGGAATGGGCATTTCATCCATGCATTCCAGCAGGTTTTTGCTTCCTTTTCGTACAGATGCTGCTTATGCAGGAGGGGAAAACGAATAAGGGTTAACTTGGAGATGAAACTATGAAAATATGGAATCGTTTCAATAGTCAGATAGTGCACAGAAGAATTGTGCTGATTATATTTGACATTATGACGGTATGCGTTTCAAGCATTATACCGTTATGGCTTCGTTTTATTGACGAAGAGACAATCCCCGATATTTATATAGGATCGGCATGGGATTTCTTATTGATCAATATCCTGATGACATTGATCATATTTTATTTATTTAAACTATATCAAAGCTTATGGGCGTTTGCGGGACCAACGGAGGCACAGAACATTGTGGCTGCGTGCTTTTTGTGTGCTGTATTAGATTACTGTGGCATGAAACTTTTGAAATTCCCTATTCCACGTAGTTATTTCTTTATGTATGCATTGGTATTGACTGCCATCACAACATTTGGAAGATTTTCTTATCGTTTTATACGAAGTATCAAACATAAAGCCCAAAATAAGAAGAATGCATCCAAGGTCATGGTCATTGGCGCCGGAGAAGCCGGCAATACAGTGATCAAGGAGCTGGTAAACAGTACGTACTGTACCATGTCCGTGAAATGTATTATTGATGATAACTCTAATAAGTGGGGACAGTTCATACAGGGTATCAAAATCGTAGGAGGCAGAGACAAAATCATAGAAAGTGCGGCTTTCTACGGCATTGATGAGATTATCATTGCAATCCCATCAGCTAATCGTGCTACCATGCGTGAACTGGTCGAAATATGCAAGGAGACTAACTGCAAGCTGCGTACCCTGCCGGGAATCTATCAGCTGGTAAATGGAGAGGTGAATGTCAGCAAGCTCCGTGATGTAGATGTGGAAGATCTGCTGGGCAGAGACCCGATCAAGGTAGATATGGAATCTATCTATAATTATGTTAAAGGTAAAGTCATTCTGGTAACAGGTGGTGGCGGATCTATTGGTAGTGAACTGTGCAGACAGATTGCAGGACATGACCCGAAACAGCTGATCATTGTAGATATCTATGAAAATAATGCTTACGACATTCAGCAGGAATTAAAGTATAAGTACCCTGAGCTTGATCTTGTAGTGCTGATTGCTTCAGTTCGTAATACAAACCGCATGAATTATATCATGGAGAAATATCATCCTGATATCATTTACCATGCGGCTGCGCATAAGCATGTACCGCTTATGGAGGACAGCCCTAATGAAGCGATCAAGAATAATGTATTTGGTACGTGGAAGACAGCACAGGCAGCAGTACAATATGGTGTTAAGAAGTTTGTTATGATCTCCACAGATAAGGCAGTGAATCCGACCAATATTATGGGAGCCTCCAAGAGAATCTGTGAAATGATCATTCAGACCTACAATCGACATTATGATACGGAATTTGTAGCAGTACGTTTTGGTAATGTACTGGGAAGTAATGGCAGTGTGATTCCTTTATTTAAAAGACAGATTGCAGCAGGTGGACCTGTTACTGTGACTCATCCTGATATTATCAGATACTTTATGACAATTCCTGAGGCTGTATCTCTTGTATTGCAGGCCGGTGTCTATGCCAGGGGAGGAGAAATCTTTGTGCTGGACATGGGTGAACCTGTAAAGATACTGGATCTTGCCAAGAATCTGATCCGCCTTTCCGGCTATAAGGTAGATGAGGATATTAAGATAGAGTTTACAGGATTAAGACCTGGAGAAAAACTTTATGAAGAGCTGTTAATGAATGAGGAAGGTCTGAAAGATACAGAGAATAAGCTCATTCATATTGGAAAACCGATAGAATTTGATGAGGTGAAATTCTATGCACAGCTGTATAATCTGGAGAAGGCTGTAGATATGGAATGTGAAGACGTAAGACCTATGATTCAGAAAATTGTGCCTACGTATGTTCCAAAGAAAATATGTTGAGGGCTAAAATGAAAAGAGCTTATGCGGGGATAATCAGGGAAAAGTGGTATAGTATTATTGGATTCCTGATGGTAAGTGTCGCAGGAACCGTTGCATTGATTCTTCAGGAAGATATAGTTACGAACTATCATGATCAATTGGATGGGGAAGTACTTGCATATATTTTACATGCAAAGTATTTATTACAGAATGTTGAGAATTATCCTGAATTGATGAATGGAATATCAGGCAACGGTCTTTTTCCACCGGCGCCATTGGTAACTGTTTTATATAAGGTATGTAAGCCACATATTGCATATATTTTAAATGCAGTTTTTTGTATGATTTGTGGATATACAGGTATGTATTTATGCATAAAGCAATTTACCGGAAGCCAGGCTATTGCTGCATTAACGAGTGTTTTATTTGCATATTTGCCTCTTTTTTCAGTGTATGGATTGTGCCAGTATGGTTTACCGTTTCTTTTTTATGCTTTATATTTATTGTATAACAGGAAAAATACTATATTAGCGTTAGGCATGGTTGCATTGTATGGAGCAATGTCTTCACTTGTATTAGTCGGCTATGCAGTTATTGGGATAGGCATTTTATTTTGTGCTTTTCTGTTTTACAGGAAAAAATGGAAGGAACATATATGGTTAGTATATGGTATTCTTTTGCTCACAGGTGTTTATTTGATTTTTAATAGTAGTCTTGTCCTTCAGGTATTAGGATTTGGAAATGCATATCCGAGTCATAAGGAAGTAATAGTCCGTTACGGACAAAATTTTTGGAATTCCTTTAAAACGATTTTTGCTTGTGGAACAGTACATACAGCTGCTCATCAGTTTTTGATAGTCATTTATGCAACAATATTATGCATAATAAGCTTTTTCATCAGAAAAAAAGTGCCTTTGCAGATAAAAATGGAGATAAATGTAGTATATTTACTATATGGATTAAATTTATTTTTTGCATTATTTTATGCATGTTATCAGTCTTCTGCGGTTGCAGAATTAAGAAATCAGGTTGGTGGAATCTTTAAAGAGTTTCAGGCAGATAGATTGTATTGGCTGTCGATTCCGTTATGGTATTTTATATTTGGCATCAGTATCGACTTAAGCTTTAAAGCTGTCAAGTGGCTAAAAGATAACCACAGAGGTGTATGCGCAGGCGGTGTATTTATTATACTATCTTTTTTTACTATTGGATGTTCAGCAGTAGTTTATTATTATAGTGATTTTCACAGGAATGTACATAGATTACGTTATGGAGAAGGTTATGAGCAAGTTACATGGGGAGATTTCTATGCTTCTGATGTGTTTGAACAGATAGATGAATATATAGTAGAAGATAAAAAAGAGTACAGAACGTTGTCATTTGGAATTTATCCTGCGGCAGCATTATATAATGGATTTTATTGTCTTGATGGCTATTCCAATAATTATTCTTTAGATTATATGAAACATTTTCGCAAGATTATTGCACCTGAATTAATGAAAAATGAAGCATTGAGATTATATTTTGACCAATGGGGATGTAGATGCTACTTATTGTCAGCTGAGCTTGGAAGCAACCGTTTTTTATATCCTAAAGGTAATAATATAGAGTTGGAGAATCTGGAATATGATTTTGAACAAGCTAAAAGAATGGGAGCAAGGTATCTTTTCTCAGCTATAAAGTTGCCCAATGTAAAGGGAATAAAGCTTATGAGAGGAAAACCATTCCAGACAGATACAAGCTATTACGGAATATATTTGTACAAGATTGTTTAGGCTATTACTAAGAAGAAGGAAGGAGCTGGAATCATGTATCAGAAACAGTTTGATAAATTTGAACAGAAGGTATGGCTCAGTTCACCTACTATGCATGGAGAAGAGCTGGAATATATAAAGGAAGCCTTCGATACGAACTGGATGTCCACAGTCGGCAAGAACATAGATGAAATCGAAAGAATCGTATGTGAGAAGGTGGGCTGTAAGTATGCAGTGGCATTATCAGCCGGAACGGCTGCACTTCATATGGCGGTGAAGCTTGCTGGTGTTAAGCCGGGACAGCAGGTCTTCTGCAGCGATATGACCTTTGATGCTACGGTGAACCCTGTTGTATACGAAGGTGGAGTTCCCATATTTATTGATACCGAGTATGATACATGGAATATGGATCCGCAGGCTCTGGAGAAAGCATTTCAGATATACCCTGATGTGAAGGTAGTGGTGATTGCACACCTGTATGGAACACCGGGTAAAATAGATGAAATCAGAGAGATCTGTGACAGACATGGAGCTATGATCATCGAGGACGCAGCAGAGTCCTTTGGTGCAACCTATAAAGGACAGCAGACAGGTACATTTGGAGATTTCAATGCAATCTCCTTTAATGGAAATAAGATCATTACAGGTTCAGCAGGTGGCATGTTCCTTACAAACAGTAAGGAAGACTGTGAAAAGGTCAAGAAATGGTCTACACAGGCAAGGGAAAATGCTCCGTGGTATCAGCATGAGGAGCTGGGATACAATTACCGGATGAGTAATGTAATCGCCGGAGTCATAAGAGGTCAGCTGCCACATCTGGAAGAGCATATCGCACAGAAGAAGGCAATTTATGAAAGATACCAGCAGGGCTTAAAAGATTTACCTGTTACTATGAACCCTTATAATGCTGAGGATTCAGAACCCAATTTCTGGTTATCCTGTCTGATTATCAATCCGGATGCTATGTGTAAGCAGGTAAGAGGAGAATGTGAAGCCTTATATCAGCCGGAACCTGGTAAGAGCTGCCCGACAGAAATCCTGGATGCAATCGCATCTATCAACGCAGAGGGCAGACCTATCTGGAAGCCGATGCATATGCAGCCGATTTATAGAATGAATGGATTTGTCACAAGAGAAGGTAATGGCAGAGCTAAGACCAATGCGTATATTAAGGGTGGTTCTGTAGGAAAAGATGGAAGACCATTAGATGTAGGTATGGATATTTTCCAGAGAGGCTTATGTCTTCCAAGTGATAATAAAATGACAGAGGAACAGCAGGATAGAATCATTCAAGTGATCAAGGCTTGTTTTGAATAAAGATATCAATAAAGAAGAATAGGAAGGATTACAGAATGTACCGCAAAGTTATAAAAAGATTATTGGACATTATTATTTCATTGGCAGCGCTTATTATTCTGAGTCCTGTTCTTTTGATCGTGGCGATTCTAGTCAGATGTAAGCTGGGAAGCCCTGTCATTTTCCATCAGGAAAGACCGGGATATCACGAGAAGATATTTAAACTGTGTAAATTTCGCTCTATGACAGATGAGAGAGATGCAGAGGGCAATTTGCTGCCAGATGCAATACGACTTACAAAATTTGGTAAAATATTGAGAGCAACGAGTTTGGATGAACTTCCTGAATTATGGAATATTTTAAAAGGCGATATGAGCCTGATTGGACCAAGACCTTTACTGGTAAGCTATTTACCTTATTATACAGAAGAAGAACAGCTTAGACATACGGTACGTCCAGGGCTTACAGGGCTGGCTCAGGTCAGTGGTAGAAATCTGCTTGACTGGGATAAAAGAATCGCAAAGGATGTAGAATATGTGAAGAATCTGTCCTTTGCAATGGATGTGAAGATTTTCTTCCTGACGATAAAGAAAGTATTTGTTCATGAAGATATTGCAGTTGATACAAATCAGGCGGAGGGAAATTTTGCTGAAATCAGAAAAGCCCGTCTGGAAGCCGAAAGGGGTAAAGCATGAATCTATTGATATTAAGCTGTGGTACAAGAGACAAGGTAGTGCAGTATTTTAAGAAAGCATTTACAGGAGAAGGAAGAATTGTATGTACAGATGCCAGTCCTTATGCTCCGGCATTGTATGAAGGAGATGCACATTATATTGTTCCCAGAATTACAGAACCGGGATATATGGACATGATACTGGATATCTGCCGTAAGGAGAAGATAACAGGAGTTCTATCACTGATTGATCCGGAACTGTCATTGATTGCACTGCATAAGAATGAATTTGAAGCCCTTGGAACTACGGTAATTGGCTCTTCCTACGAATTATGTGAGAGAACCTTGAATAAATGGGCTCTTTATCAGTGGATGTGTGAGCATGGATATGCCTGCGCTAAATCTTATATTGATTTAGAGGCATTCTATCAGGCGCTGGAAGCGGGAGAAGTGCAATACCCTGTATTTGTGAAGCCCATGAAGGGCAGTGCCAGTCTGCATATTGCAAAGGCAGAGGACAAAGAAACAGTAGAACTGTTATATCATCATGGAGAACAGATGATGATACAGGAATTCATGGATGGACAGGAAATAGGAGTTGACTGTTACATTGACATGATCAGTGGAGAGGTAGTTTCTATTTTTACGAAGAAGAAGCTGGTCATGAGAGCAGGAGAGACAGATAAAGCTGTGTCTTTTGCAGATGACAGATTATTTGAACTCATAGAGAGATTCGTGAAAGAAAGCGGATTCAGAGGTCAGATAGATATTGATGTGTTTGAAAAAGACGGTGTCTACTATATATCAGAAGTAAATCCTAGATTTGGAGGAGGATACCCTCATGCATATGCCTGCGGTGCTGACCATATGACACTGATTCGTAACAATCTGGCAGGAATTACAAACGAGAGGCATATTGGCGAATATCAGACAGGAAAGGTCATGATGAAATATAATGAAATCATGATAATAGATGAAGTGTAGGAGTAACCACATGAAAAGGATATTAATACTTGCCAATTCAGCAAGCGGGTTGTATGATTTTAGAAACGAACTGTTGCTGCGTTTGCTCAAGGAAGGATATGAAGTACATATCAGCCTTCCTGATGAAGATAAAGTTCCGGAGCTTGTCGCAGAAGGCTGTAAAGTATATCATACGCCGTTAGACAGAAGAGGAATGAACCCTGTCAGAGATATGAAACTGATGCGGGCATATGATCGACTGCTTGCACAGATTAGGCCCGATGTAGTACTGACCTATACCATAAAACCTAATATATATGGCAATTTGTGCTGCCGACGCCGACATATTCCTTATCTGGTAAATATTACAGGATTGGGTTCAGTATTTGAAAATGGCGGTATGGTACAGAAATTAGTAGTATTTCTGTATAAAATGGCATTAAAATCAGCATCCTGTATCTTTTTCCAGAATGAAACGAATCGGGAAATCTTTGAAAAGTATGGAATCAGAGGCAAAAAATCAAGACTTGTATCAGGTTCCGGTGTGAATCTGGAAAGACATCGTGCAGAAGAATATCCTGCACAGACACAACCAGTCAGATTCCTATATGTTGGCAGACTTATGAAGGAAAAAGGCATAGAGGAATTATTGTACGCTGCCAGAGCAATGAAACAGGAATATCCTGATGTAATATTTGAGCTGGTTGGTTATTATGAAGATGATTACAAATCTATCATAGAACAGTATGAAAAAGAAGGAATTGTCACCTTGACCGGTTATCAGAAGATTATGCATCCTTATTATCAAAAGGCATGGGCTGTTCTGATGCCGAGCTATCATGAAGGAATGTCCAATGTGGTATTAGAGGCAAGCGCAACGGCAAGACCTGTGCTGGCTTCAGATATTCCAGGATGCTGTGAAGGATACGACGAAGGCATAACAGGATTTGGATATCCGGCAAGAGACAAAGAGGCACTGCTTGGAACCCTTCGTAAATTTATGGCTCTTTCTTATGAAGAGAAGAAACAGATGGGACTCAATGCCAGAGCCAAAATGGAGCGTGAATTCGACCGTCAACAGGTCGTCAATGCATATATAGAAGAAATCACGTCTTTATGTACCTGCTGATTATCAGAGTGTACATTTTATAAAATGGAGGAAAAGAAAATGAGTTTATATGAGGATATTGTAAACGGAAAAGAAAAATTATCATTAGTTGGACTGGGCTACGTAGGAATGCCTATTGCAGTTGCTTTTGCAAGAAAGATAAAAGTCGTAGGTTTTGACTTAAATGTTGCTAAAATTGACTTATACAAGTCAGGTGTAGACCCTACAAATGAAGTTGGAGATGATGTAATCAAGAATACAACTGTAGAATTTACAGCAGATCCGACCAAGTTAAGAGAAGCCAAGTTCCATATCGTTGCAGTACCTACTCCTGTCAATGATGACCACACACCGGATCTGACACCGGTAGAGGGTGCAAGCCGTATTCTTGGACAGAATCTGACCAAGGGTTCCATTGTTGTATTTGAATCTACAGTATATCCAGGTGTAACAGAAGATATCTGTGTACCTATTCTTGAGAAAGAATCCGGATTAAAATGTGGTGTAGACTTTAAGATTGGATATTCACCGGAACGTATCAATCCTGGTGACAAGGTTCACAGATTAGAGACCATTACCAAGATTGTATCCGGTATGGATGAAGAGACTTTAAATGAAGTAGCACATATCTATGAACTCGTTGTAGAAGCTGGCGTATACCGTGCAGAGAGTATTAAAGTAGCAGAGGCTGCCAAGGTTATCGAGAACAGCCAGAGAGATATTAACATTGCATTCATGAACGAATTATCCATTATCTTTAATAAGATGGGGATTGATACCAAGTCTGTATTATCAGCAGCAGGAACCAAGTGGAATTTCCTCAAGTTCCAGCCGGGTCTGGTAGGTGGTCACTGTATCGGTGTTGATCCTTACTACTTAACCTATAAGGCAGAACAGTTAGGATATCATTCCCAGATCATTCTGTCAGGTCGTCGTATCAATGATGATATGGGTAAATATGTAGCAGAGAACCTGGTAAAGAACCTGATCAAGGCAGATATTCCTGTAAAGAGTGCCAAGGTAGCAATTCTTGGATTTACCTTTAAGGAGAACTGCCCGGATACCAGAAATACCAAGGTTATTGATATCTATAAGGAATTACAGGAATATGGCATTACTCCAATGGTAGTAGACCCGGCGGCTGATGCAGCAGAAGCCAATAGACTCTATGGCATTACATTCAATACGATGGAAGATATCAAGGAGATGGATGCTGTTATCGTAGCTGTATCTCATAAGCAGTTCCTGACACTGGACAAAGAGAAAATCAGCTCCCTTTACAGCAAGGCACATGCTAAGAAGGTATTGGTAGACATTAAGGGAATCTTTGATAGAAAAGAATATAGTACAGAGGACTATATTTACTGGAGACTGTAATTGTACATGAAAAGAAAATGGCAGAAGCTGCTTTTATTTATATTTTTATTGATAATATTTATGAGCAGCTTCCTGCTCTTTGGAAGCAGAACCTATACAGATACCGGTAGTTATGAAGTAATGTCACCAATCAGAGAACCATTCTATGGTGCGTTCTTAAATATTTACAGAAATTTATTTGGGGAACATATCTACACTGCAGTTGCTTTGACACAGAATATATTTGCAGTCATTGTATGCTATTTACTGCTGGAATATATTATAGAGTCAAACAAGATTCATTCTATAGTAATAAAATTGGCATTGTTGCTTGCAATTTTGATGCCTTATATAGTAACTCCTTTTTTTACTGTGTCACGGATGATTATTGCAAATGCAATTTTAACAGAAGGAATTGCACTTTCATTATATAATCTCTATTTCTATTTTTTATTGCATTTAGTATGGGAGAAGCAGGCAGAACAGAAAAAATATGTAACATACAGTATAGTAAGTCTTGTAATTGCTCTTATCCTTACCTTGACAAGAGGTCAGATGCTGGTTACATTGATTGCATGGTTCATTGTAGAAGCAGTGGTACTGCATATACGGTATCGCAAACAGGATTCCGGGTTATTTTGGAAAAACATGTGCATCTGTGTTCTGCTTGTAATCATAACAGTTGGTGTCAGAACATTTTCGGTAGGAATCTATAATTATATAAATAATGGAGCATTTTCTCAGACACCTTATGGCAAGGTAACTCTATTTACTAATGTGTTATATGTATCAGAGCGTGAGGCAGATCGGAATATAAAGGATGATACACTTAGGACATTGTATGATCAGATTTATGATGAAGCGGCAGCACAGGGCGTTTTATATGCAGACGCACCGAGTGGACTGGCAGCAGAGGCAGAATTCTTCTCCAGTGCACATGACACGTTAAAAATGGATATTATAGAGGCAAAGCTTACAGAATATATAGAGAAAACCTATGGAAATATAAGTTACCTGGAAAGACTGAAGCTAATGGATCAGATGGCAGGCAATATGATGAAAGATGTTTTGAAAGACTGCATACCTGTTTATATGGTTCATTATATGAAAAATATTGCAGTAGGATTGATTCGAAGTGTTGCGGTTCTGAATCCGTTATTATATATTCCGGTTATATGTGGATATTTATTTTTGATTATTGCAGGAATTTATCTGGGAATAAAAAAGAAAGAGTATAAGGTGTTCGGATTTTTGCTATTGACTGCATTATTGACAGCAGGAATGGCAGGGGCTGTATCATTTACTATTATGTGTCTTTCCAGATATATGATATATAATACTTCTTTAATTTATTTATGTGGTATTTTAATGCTATGGAAAATTATAGGAAGAAGAAAAGAGGATAAACAAGATGGGCTATAAGAATCTGAAATTTGATGAAAAGAGTGTATTTCTTGTAACAGGTGGGGCTGGTTTTATCGGTTCCAATCTGTGTGAAGCATTAACTGATATGGGATATCAGGTCAGATGTCTGGATGATTTCTCAACAGGTAAGGAAGAAAATGTTAAACTTCTTGCAGACAGATCTAATTATACCTTTATTAGAGGAGACATCAAGGATCTGGACACCTGCATGAAGGCGTGTGAGGGTGTTGATTATGTTATGAATCAGGCTGCATGGGGTTCAGTTCCCAGAAGTATCGAGATGCCTTTATTCTATGAGCGTAACAACATTATGGGTACTCTGAACATGATGGAAGCAGCCAGACAGAATGGAGTAAAGAAGTTCGTCTATGCATCCAGCTCTTCTGTATATGGGGATCACCCAGTACTACCTAAGAAAGAAGGACAGGAAGGGAATCTGTTATCTCCCTATGCGCTGACTAAGCGTGTGGATGAAGAGTATGGTAAGCTCTATAAGAGACTGTATGGTTTAGATACTTACGGACTTCGCTATTTCAATGTATTTGGACGCAGACAGGATCCTAATGGTGCATATGCAGCGGTTATCCCTAAGTTTATCAAGCAGCTTCTGGATGGTGAAGTGCCTACGATCAATGGTGATGGCAAGCAGTCCAGAGATTTCACTTATATTGACAATGTTATTGAAGCCAATATGAAGGCATGCCTTGCTTCTTCAGAAGCAGCAGGACAGGCATTTAACATTGCTTATGGTGGAAGAGAGTATTTAATTGACATTTATTATGACCTTTGCAAGGCACTGGGTAAGAATGTAGAGCCGCATTTTGGACCGGACAGAGCCGGTGATATTAAGCATTCCAATGCAGATATTACTAAGGCGAAAGAGCTCCTTGGCTATGACCCGGATTATGATTTCTCCAAGGGTATTGCACTGGCAATTGACTGGTATAAGGCTAACTTATGAAAATAACAATCAGAATGGATGATATTACGCCTGATATGGATTGGGCAAAGTTCCTTAGGTTTAAGGAACTTTGTGATCTGTATCAGGTCAAACCGCTTATAGGGGTAGTTCCTGCGAATCAGGATACTATGCTGCATATTGAGGAACCAAGAGCAGATTACTGGGAATATCTGCATACATTACAGAGTGAGGGATGGTGTATTGCCCAGCACGGCTGTACACATATTTATAATACGCATAAGAAAGGCTGCTTTCCACTGAATGCACTTTCTGAATATGCGGGGAACAGTTATGAAAATCAATATGCTTCATTGGAAAAAGGTCAGAAGATTCTAAAAGAGCATCAGATTGACACGGATATATTTATGGCTCCGGCGCATTCATATGACTACAATACATTGAAAGCGTTAAAAAAGCTTGGCTTTACAAAAATAACAGATGGATTTGGCAAGCAGCCATATCAATGGCAGGGATTGACATTTTATCCAATTTCTTTTAAACAGAGCAATAGCCTGAAACAGGAAAAAGGATATACGACTTTTGTTGTTCATGCCAATACCATGAATGATCAGGATTTTGCCAGATATGAGCAAATATTCGCACTGCATAAGGATAAATTTATTTCTTATACGGAGTATTTACAGGCTGATACGGTCAAACGCAGAATGCTGGGACATTGGGTAGAACATCTGAAGGCTTTGAGTAAATATATATTAGTTCAAATAAAAAGTAAGTTGTAACAATGCAGGTAAAAGGAGGTGCAAGTGCATGAAGGAACAAGGAACAGAACAAAAACCGGTCAGAGTCTTACATGTGCTAGGCACCACGAATCTTGGTGGTGCGGAGAGCAGAATCATGGAATTATACCGTTGTATAGACAGAGGCCAGGTACAGTTTGATTTTCTGATTCATACCAAAGAAGACGGACATTATAGTGAAGAAATCCGTTCTCTTGGAGGTCATATCTATAGTCTGCCAAGATTCAAATTCTTCAATATAGCAGAGTATCGTAAAGCAATTCACACATTTTTCAAAGAACATAAGGAATTTACTGTTATACAGGGACATATGACTAGTACGGCAGCTATTTATCTGCCTATAGCTAAGCAGGAATATGCCAGACAGTCACTGCCTTTGATCACAGCTGCCCATGCCAGAAGTGCAGGCGTAGACAAAGGATTAAAAGGTATTGCTACCAGGGTATTGCGTATTCCACTAAAGAATAGGGCGGATTACTTATTTACCTGTTCGAAAGAAGCAGGAATTGCAGTATATGGAACCAAAGCTGTCAGAGATGGAAGGGTCTGGACAATTCCTAATGCCATTGATGCGGAAAGGTTTCATTTTCAACAGAATGTGCGGGATGAGATACGTACTGAATTGGGCATTCAGGATAAATTTGTTATAGGTCATGTAGGGCGTTTTGGATTCATGAAGAATCATACGTATCTGGTGGATATTTTTGCCAAAGTATGCAAAGAACGGGATGACGCAGTTCTTGTTATGATAGGCAAGGGTGAACAAGAAGAAACTATACGTGAGAAGATCAAAGGACTTGGATTGGAAGATAAGGCATATTTTCTTGGAAACAGATATGATGTTGAGAAGTACTATCAGGCTTTTGATTACTTCGTATTTCCCTCTACATTTGAAGGATTGCCTGGAAGTGTAGCAGAAGCACAGGCAGCAGGATTGCATTGCCTGGTATCTGACCGGGTGACCAGAGAAGTGGCATTAACTCCACTCGTATCCTATCGAAACATAGAAGAAGATCCGAAGCTGTGGGCAGAAGAAATCCTTCAGAATGCGCAGGAAGCGTTAAGACGTGAAGATATGAGAGAAGCAATTGCACAGAAAGGATTCGATGTGAGAAGACAGGCTGTACAGATGGCAGAATTCTATCGGACAGGGCAGAATCCTCCAGGACATACTACAGAATAGAGAAAGCAGGTTGACATAATGATAGATGTTATATATCAGAAGAAATTTCTGAAAGTAAATCAGATATGGTATCCGGGTAAACGAACAGTAGAATCACTTCTTAAGGAAAAGAGAAAGGCGGATATTCTGTTTGTCCATGGAGCACCGATAGAGGAGACAAATGGAAGCTTCCGGGGCTGGCAGGAATATCATACCTGTAGAAATGATCTGACGATTTCTGAGGAAGATATGTTGGCAAATATAAATAAAGCTGTGAAGTACCAGTTCCGCCGCAGTGAAAAGGATAATATTGAGATTGCCTTTTACACCAAAGAAGATATTGAGAAAAATCCACAGCTGATTGAGACTTTTCGGGATATATATGAGAGAATGTACCGGTCAAAAGGCTCAGATACGAAGCTGAATGTAACAGCAATAGAGAGATATCTGGCAGTAGATGGTATTGTCTTCTCGGCAGCAATACATGAAGGCGAAGTACTGGTATTTCATTCATATATCTGTGATAGGGAAGAAGCAAGACTTCTTCATTCTGCATCCTGCTTTAGAGAAGAGAGCGCAGACCAGTCAATGATAGGAAGAGCCAATAAGAGATTGCATTGGGAAGACATTAAGTACTTTAAGCAAAAAGGGCTGCTGCGATATGACTGGGGGGGAATCTCAGATTTTGAGAACCCGAACGGAATTGATGAATTTAAATTGAAATTTGGTGGAGAAAAGATAACGTATTACAATATTTTTGCAGGAAATACTGTATTAGGTAAGGCTGCAGTTCTGGCGATGAAAGCAATGAAAAGGGTGAATTAATATGGAGACGTCCACACGAATCAGAATCATGCTGATTGTTCCGATGCTTGATCAGGGCGGATTGGAACGGATCTGTGCATTGACAGCGCAATTGCTGAAAACAAAATACGAAGTGCACCTGGTTGTGTTTAACACGGAAGGCATGATTTATGATGTAAGTGGAGTTCATTTAATAGATCTTCATCTGGGAGCAGTACCTGGTAAATTTGGTAAAATCGTAAATGTATACAAACGGGTTGCACAGGTAAAAAAATTAAAGAAAGAGCTGGATATTCAAATTAGCTATAGCTTTGGACAGACTGCTAATATGGTAAATGTGCTTTCAAAATACCATGACAAAACATGGGCAGGAATCCGTGGCTATGGGGCATTAGATAATTACAGACAGATGCAGTTTGTATGTAAAAGGGCAGATAGAATGGTGAGTTGTACGAAGGTGATGGAGCAGGAGATAGAACAGTCTTATCCTGTTAAAAATTCAGCAACTTTGTATAATCCTTGTAATTTGGATGAAATCAATGCATTATCCAGAGAAAAGATAGATGAGAAAATAGAAGCGTTTCTACAGAAAACAGGTCCAACCATAGTATCTATGGGACGTGCCCATGATGTAAAAGGCTTTTGGCATTTAATCAAAGCTGTTAAGCTGGTGAAAAACAAAGTGCCACATGTGAAACTTATGATAATTGGTGATGGCGACTACAGTGCGTATCAGAAGCTGGCACAGGAACTGGGGATAGCAGAGCAGGTATTGTTTACTGGTGTGCAGATGAACCCATTTGCATTGTTGGCGAAGGCTGATGTATATGCACTGACTTCAGACAGCGAAGGATTTCCAAATGCTTTGATTGAAGCGATGGCAGTTGGATTGCCCTGTGTCAGCGTAAACTGCAAGACAGGGCCTGCGGAAATATTGCAGAACGATTATCAACAATGTGCTGCACAGGATAAAGTGTACCATGCAGATTATGGTATATTAACACCGGTTTTTTATGGTGGAAAGAATCTCGATGCCAGCATGATTTCACAAGAAGAGGAAATATTTGCAGGGGAATTGGTGGAATTATTACTCAATCAGGAACTTATGGCTTCATACAGGAATAAGGCACTGTATCGCGCAAATCAATTTGGTGTGGATGCATATGTCAGGGAAATTGACAGATTAATTGCACAGGAATTAGAATGACCGGAGGTAGAGAATGACGGGCAGCAGGAATAAAAGAATGATTTTATATAGTGTTCTATTTGCGGTCAGTGCAGTATTTTATCTGTTCTGGTACTGGCATGATGGAATTATTATTACACCGGATGCACAGTCGTATATTGATATGATAAGTGCCAGAGATCCTGGATATTCATTTTTCCTATGGATATGTAGGGTATTTGCCGGCTGGGAAGGGTATCAGCAGCTGGCAGTAATACTACAGTGCTTACTTGCGGCAGCCGCTGCCAGTGCAATTACTGTAGGCTTGAGCAGACGATTTAATCTGCACTGGTTGGGAACAATTGGTGTATTGGTGATTCAATATGGAATTACACTCTTAAACCGTTTTGTAGCCCAAAGAAGATATAGTTACTATAATAGCATTGAGACAGAAGCTATCACATATTCCATTTGGGTATTTTTTTCCCTGAATTTATTAGGAATTATTTATGATCATAAAAAGAAAAATATGATCATGGCATTTGTGTGGGCTATTATATTAATGTCTACAAGAAAACAGATGATAGTAGCATTCGGATTGCTGTTCCTATGCCTGGCTGCTTCATGGTGGAAGGATAAGAAATGGTATGTTGCAGTTTTTAGTGCAGGTGTAATCGTTATATTAGGATTTGCAGGAACCAGATTACTTGACTGCACATATAATTATGGCGTCAGAGGGGTATTCGCACCTCATACAGGTGATTCCAGCTTTATTCTGGGAACAGAAATCTATGTAGCAGATAAGGATATGGTATCTTACATCTCAGATAAGGAGAATCAGAAACTTTTTCTGGAGATAATGAACAGAGCCGATGCATTAGAGTATAATGCCGGATATGCAGGTAAGGGATGGCATAATATAGAAGAGCATTACAGTAATTCTTATGATCGCATCAAGTTTGATATTGTAAATGTAGTTATACGTGAAGAACAGATCAGTCAGGGAATGAATGATCAGGAACGGGAACTTGATGCAAATCGTATCATGAATGAAATGATGAAAGAGCTGCTTGTTCCCTGTATACCTGGAATGTTTAAAATATTCTGCAGTAATATTGTCCATGGATTTGTTACAACAGTTTTAAAGGTTCATACAGTTCTTAACTGGGTTGCATTGTTCCTGTACATTGCTTATACAGGAATGATCATTTATTTATTTAAGATGCAGTCTGGCAGAGAGAGAGGACAATCCTCAGCTTGTATGGCTATTGTAGTATTAACAGCGATTGCAGTAAATGTAGTAGGAACCTCTGCAGCTATTTATCCTCAGATGAGATATATGTTGTACAATACAGGATTATTTTATCAGTCTGCATGGATTATGCTGATAGAGATTTACCGAAAGGGTAGAAAATGAAGAAAATAGTATTTCATATACAATGCCTGGAACGAGGCGGCGCAGAACGTGTAGTAACTAACCTTGCAGGACAGTTTGCAAATCATGGATATGAGGTATATATCGCAACAGAGTCGCAGGGAGAAAATGAGTATGAAACAGACCCAAAGATTCATCGTATCCATGTAGGGCTGACTCCTGAACAGGAGAACGATGGAAGAGTAAAGAAATTCCTTGACCGCATTATTAACTTACGAAGATTTTTAAAACAGACACAGCCGGATATTGTGATTGCTTTTGCAAGAAAAGCAAATTACAGGGCATTAACATCAACAATAGGAATGAAAATTCCAGTGGTAATATCCATTAGAATTGCACCGGTTGGATGTTATGATTTCCTATCTGATAAGATACAGATTCCTATTTTGTTCAGAAGGGCAGCAGGGTGCGTTTTCCAGACGCAGGAACAGAAAGATTTCTTTCCTGAGTATGTTCAGAGGAGATCACGCATTATATTAAATGCGATTAATCCGGTTTTTATTGGTAATCCAATACCTGAACATAGAGAAAAGACAGTAGTACACTCAGGTAGAATTGTGGACTTTAAAAATCAGCTTATGCTGATCAGGGCATTTGAACAGGTTCATAGTAAACATCCGGATTATGTACTTAAAATATTTGGTCAGGATACACATGATGGAACCTGGGAAAAGCTGGAAGAACAGATAGCAGAAAATAAAGCGTGGGATTATGTGAAATTGATGGGAGGAAGTAATCAGCTTCAAAAGGATATGATCAATGGGGCAGTTGCGGCATTTTCTTCTGATGTGGAAGGTATGCCGAATGCTATGTTGGAAGCAATGGCACTGGGGTTACCTGTTGTTGCAACAGATTGTCCACCAGGAGGCCCTAGAATGGTAATTACAGACGGCGAGAATGGTTTGCTGGTTCCGGTAGGAGATGAGAATGCTCTGGCAGCAGCAATCAATCGCTTAATAGAAGACCCTCAGCTGGCAGACAGATTAGGCAGAAATGCAGCTAAGATATCAGAACGTGCGAGTGCAGATGTAGTCTTTAGGGAGTGGGAGAAATATCTGCTTGAAATATGTGATAAACAGTAAAGCATGATGGAATGGAGGCGTACAGTATGTGTGGCATTTGTGGTTTTATTTCAAGAAAATGCATAACAATAGATCAACTGAAAAAAATGAATGATACCATGTATCACAGAGGCCCTAATGACAGTGGAGAAGAGATTTTCCAGGTAGGGAATGGTTATTATCTCGGATTTGCACAGAGACGTCTCTCCATTATGGATCTATCCATGTTGGGGCATCAGCCAATGTATTCTAATGATAAGCGCATTGTGATTACATACAATGGTGAAATTTATAATTTTCAGGATATTAAGAACGAGTTGGGTGATTATCCGTTCAAGTCTCAATGTGATACAGAAGTAATATTAGCGGCTTATCTGAAGTGGGGGCTTTCCTGCATAGACAGATTTCGTGGAATGTTTGCAATCGCGCTTTATGATAGGGAGAAAGAGGAACTGTATCTGATCAGGGACAGAGTGGGTAAGAAGCCTCTTTACTATTGGCTGGATCAGGATAATATTGTATTTGCTTCAGAACTGAAACCAATCATGGAGTATCCCGGTTTTACGAGAGTAATCAGAAAGGATGTTATTGGAAGATACCTTTATCAACAGTACATCTGTGAACCTGATACTATTTTTGAAAATGTATATAAAGTAGAACCAGGACAGGTAATCTGTTTTCATGTAGAAGAAGAGGAAGCTTCAGAACGTGTAACAAGCTGGAAATACTGGGATATTGCGCAGGTACATCAGGCAAAAGCGGCAGATAAAGTAAACTCTTATGAACAGGCAAAGGAAGAACTTACTGCTATTTTGAAGGATGCGGTGGCTAAGAGAATGATAGCAGATGTACCCCTTGGAACTTTCTTAAGTGGGGGATATGACTCTTCCCTAGTGACAGCTCTGGCACAATCACTGAGCAGTGAACCGGTTAAGACTTATTCTATTGGTTTTCATGAAGAAAACTACAATGAAGCCAGATATGCCAAAGAAGTAGCGAAACATCTGGGAACTAATCATACAGAATTATACGTAGATGAGCAGGCAATGTTCCACATGCTGGATGATATAGCAAAGTATTATGATGAACCCTTTGCAGACAGTTCTCAGATTCCCTCCATGCTGGTGTCACAACTTGCATCTAAGGACGTTACGGTTGTGCTATCCGGGGATGGTGGAGATGAGTTCTTCTGTGGATATAATGTCTATGATTATGTAGCCAAGGCGCAGAAGCTGGATGTATTGGGAAGAGTAGTGAATGGAGTATGTTCGGTTCCACCTTTGAAAAAGGCTGATTTTATATCAAAACTGCCTTTTCAGGTGCAGGTGATAGCACGTAATGACAATCCACAGACCAAGACACAGCTTGGGAACGTACGTTATATGGAACTGATCAGCCGCATGGTTGCAGAACAGGGAATACCATATCAATATGAAATAGAAAACAAGTATCATGAGAAGAACTGGCAGGAGAGAAGGATGCTGGTAGATGAGGATACTTATCTGGTTGGAGATATATTATGTAAAGTAGACAGGGCATCTATGAAGTATTCTCTTGAAACCAGATGTCCTCTGCTGGATGTCAACGTTGTAGAATATTCCTACAGACTTCCTCATGAATTTAAGTATTATAACGGTGTGAAAAAACGTATCCTGAAAGATATAGCATACGAATATATTCCAAGAGAATTGCTGGACAGACCTAAGGTAGGTTTCTCAGTGCCGCTTGATCAATGGATGAGGGGACCACTCAAGGAGCAGTTGCTTGATGTATCAGAAAGCAGTTTCCTTTGCAATCAGGGAATATTTGATTCCAAATACGTGAATCAGTTCGTACAGAAATATCTTACAAGTGGTGATGGCAAGTCTGGATCAGGAACCAGGTATTCACGAATTGTATGGGCTTTTCTGATGTTCCAGCAATGGTACAAAGCATATATGTAAAAACCTGAAAAGAGGTAGAAATGAAGAAAATTGCACTTTTTATCAGTTCCCTTCAAAAAGGTGGCTCGGAACGTGTTATGGTGAATCTGGCAGAGTTCTTCTATCGGAATCATTATGATGTATTATTGGTAACACAGTATAAAAGGGAGGATGAATACGAGATTATACCAGATATTAAGAGGGTATATTCTGAGCCTTTGCAGGATCAACTTCAGGGAAATAGACTGCAGAATTTCATGACCAGATTTCGGACTTTACGTCGAATCTGGCAAGAGTATAAGCCGGATGTCATTTTGTCTTTCCTTGGCAAAAATAATCTGATGGCTATTGCTACTTCAAGATTCCTGCCGGTCAGGACAGTAGTATCGGTTCGAGGGGAACCTACTATGGAATATGAAGGGAAATTGATGCAGTTTCTTGCAAAATGGCTGTTTCGTTATGCTGATGGAGTTGTATTGCAGACGAAGATGGCAATGCAGTTCTTTCCAAAGCGTGTAAGAAAGAAAGCGGTGATTTTACCTAACCCACTAAATCCATTATTTGTAAAGAACAAATATGAGGGAGTCAGAGAGCCATTGATTGTGGCAGTAGGGCGTACAGATGAGAACAAAAATCACGCTATGCTAATTCATGCATTTGCCAGAATTGCTTCAGAGTATCCGAATGTAAATTTATGCATATACGGAGATGGTAATTGCAAAGAGCAATTAGAACAACTGGTGAAGGAGAAAGAACTGACAGATAGAATCTCCTTACCGGGAACAGTTACAAATGTTGCTGAGCATATATACAAAGCGCAGATATTTGCTCTTACATCCAATACGGAAGGAATGCCGAATTCCTTGATGGAAGCCATGGCTCTTGGATTACCCGTAGTATCTACAGACTGTCCGTGTGGTGGACCGTCAACTCTGATTGAAGATGAAGTGAATGGACTACTGGTTCCGGTAGGAGATGCCTATGCGTTGGCAGATGCTTTCCGCAAAATTCTATCTGATTCACAGTATGCGCAGAAGCTCGGTGATAATGCGTACAAGATTGTGGAAGAGTTGAATCCGGATAAGGTAAATGGTGAGTGGAGAAAATACTTATCTCATATTGCGCATGATAAGAATTAAGAGACAAAGCGGGAGGAAATATTGTGGCACATCCTTTAAAGGTATTTTTATATCATCATACAGTGACAGCCAAGCTGTATAATATCATACGAAACTATCGAAGAGACCGTTTTAATAAGCTTAGCGATGAAGAGTTTGCTCAAATGATGTATAAAGAGCATACGGGCGAAGGGCTGGATCTCAAGAATCCGAGAACATTTGATGAGAAGGTCTGGTATCTGAAATTACATGAAAGAGATCCGCTACAGACGAAATGTACGGACAAATATGAAGTACGTGAGTATGTGGAGGAATGCGGGCTTGGGCATATACTGAATGAAGTCTATGGAATCTATGATTCTTTTAAAGCAGTACCTTTTGATCAGCTACCGGATAGATTTTTCATGAAATGCACCCATACTTCAGGTGCAAATGCCATATTTGACAGAAATAAGCCATTTGATTATAAATATCAAAAGAACGAATTTGATTTCTGGATGAAGCGTAATTATTTCTGGGGAAGCCGGGAATGGAATTATAAGGATATTAAGCCACGTATTATCTGTGAAAAAATACTGGAAGATAAGAATGGTAAGCTTCCTATGGATTATAAATTTATGTGTTTTAATGGACAGGTAAAATTACTGTTCCTGAATATCGGATTGGCAACAGCTACAGGAGAGCATGCAGATGATGCGTTCTGTAATATATATGACAGAGATTTTAAGTTATTGCCAATTAAGGATGAGCGTGAGAATTATCTGGAAAAAGAAATTCCCAAGCCGGATAATTGGGAAGAAATGATACAATATGCAGAGATACTGTCTAGGCCATTCAGACACTGTAGAGTGGATTTCTATAATGTAGATGGTAAGATTTATTTTGGAGAGATAACGTTTCACCATGGTGGAGGATGTAATGGTATTGAACCAAAGGAATGGGCATATAAAATGGGAGACTGGATTACATTGGATTAAAGGAAAGGACATTGCCTATGTGTGGAATTGCAGGATTTTGTAACCATTCAACGAACTGGAGAGAAAATATACACAGAATGAATGAAAGGATGCTGCATCGTGGTCCTGATGCAGGCGGTTTCTGGGCGAATGAGGATGCCAGTGTAGTATTTGGACATCGCAGATTATCTATTGTGGACCTATCAGAAAATGGTGCACAGCCGATGCAGTCAGCCTCTGGCAGATATATGTGTGTGTATAATGGAGAAATTTACAACTATAAAGTGATACGTGACAAATTACTTGCAGAACATAAGGTAACTGCGTTCCGCGGAACTTCGGATACAGAAGTGCTTCTGGAGGCTTTTGAGGCATATGGTGTCAGAGAAACGATTGCCATGTGTAAGGGAATGTTTGCCATTGCTTTGCTGGACAGACAGACTAAGAAGCTGACATTGATCCGTGACCGAATTGGTGAAAAGCCTCTTTATTATGGATTTGTAAATGGACATTTTGCGTTTGCTTCTGACCTGGGCAGTATTACACAACTGGATGATTTTCACAATGCAATTGATACCAAGGTATTGCAGATCTACTTTATTCATGGATATATTCCAGCTCCTTATTCTATTTATGAGAATATCTATAAGCTGGATGCAGGCTGTATGCTGGAAATGGATGCACCTTATACCGAGCCTAAGATTAGTGCATACTGGTCAGTCAGAGAGGCTGCCAAGTATGGTGAGACACATCCGTTTAAAGGAACCAGAGAAGAAGCAGCAGATGAGCTGGAGAGATTGCTCAAGGCATCTATCAAAGATCAGATGGTAGCAGATGTGCCGGTAGGAGCATTCCTGTCTGCTGGAATTGACAGCAGCACAGTAGTGGCTCTGATGCAGGCACAGTCAAGCCGTAAGGTGAGAAGCTTTACTATAGGAATGGATGATCCAAAATATAATGAAGCAGTTTATGCAAAAGAAATCGCACAGCATCTGGGAACACAGCATACAGAACTTTACATTACAGAAGAGGATGCCAAGGCAGTGATTCCAAAATTACCTTGGATGTTTGGAGAGCCTTTTGCAGATTCTTCACAGATTCCCACATACCTGGTAAGTAAGATGACCAGAGAGCATGTTACGGTATCTTTAAGTGGAGATGCAGGGGACGAATTATTCTGTGGATATGGTTGTTATTCTTCCATTAATCGAATCTGGGGTAAAATGAAGAATTATCCGTATGGACTCCGCAAATTATGCAGTGAACTGGTGTTACACTCTCCATTTGGAAAAAACAATCAGGTTCTACAGACTAAGGCATATCTGTTGGGGGCTAAAAGTCCGGAGAATCTGTATGAACTATCTAATGCCCAGGAGCCTTTGAGTAAAGAGATTCCATTAGAGAGACAGGTTCATGGATATAAACAGAATCTGAATCCGTATGGAGATCTGAAGGATACGCAGAACTGTATCATGCTCATGGATATGGAAATGTACCATCCCGATGATATTCTGGTAAAAGTAGACAGAACAGCAATGGCAGTATCACTGGAAACCAGAGTACCTATGCTGGACAAGGATGTAGTAGAATTTGCATGGACGATTCCGATGGAATATAAGAAGCAGGGTGATGAGGGCAAGCTAGTATTAAAAGATGTCCTTTACCGATATGTTCCCAAGGAAATGATGGACAGACCAAAGAAGGGCTTCTCAATTCCCATTATGAAATGGCTCAAAGAGCCACAGCTTCGTGAATGGGCAGAGAGCCTCATAGACAGGAAAATGCTGGAGCAGCAGGGAATCCTGAATCCGGATGTGGTATGGCATATCTGGAATGATTATGTGGAACATGACAACTGGAGAGATCAGATATGGTATATTCTGATGTTCCAGAGCTGGATGGTCAATGAGAGGGTAGCATAATGCTTACAGTTCTGATTAACTGGCTCTATATCGCATTTACGACAATGTGCCTTGGGATAGGCGTTGCTGCATTTACCAGGAACAGACTTCATTACCAGATCAGCAAAGCAGACAGCATTCTGGCAATGGGACTGATTGCAGCAACTGTCTATGCACAGATATGGAGCTTATTCTATAAGGTTGGAATCCTTGCGAATCTGGTACTTTTGCTGATATGTGCAATATCGCTTTTTTATGGTAGAGGACAACTATCATATATGATGCAGATACAGAAAAAGAAAGCTACAGTCTTAAAAGGTATTGGCTTTGCAATAGTGGTCCTTATATGGGCATATTGTACATCCAGAGGATACATGCATTATGATTCTGACCTGTATCATGCGCAAAGCATACGCTGGATAGAAGAATATGGAATAGTGAAGGGACTGGGCAATATTCATGTGAGATTTGCCTATAACAGTTCCTTTTTTGCGTTGTCCGCGCTTTACAGCATGCCATATATATTTGGACAGTCTATGCATAGTGTAAATGGGCTGATAGCATTGATTCTCAGTGTAGAGGCATTGCGTATCGTGCATGCCTGGAAAAGGAAAAAGCTGCTTCTGTCAGATTTTGCAAGGGCAGCAGCATTGTTCTACCTAACCTTGATATATGGTGATATTATGGCGCCTGCTTCCGATTTTGCGATTATGTGCACGGTATTCTATATCATCATCAAATGGCTGAGTCAATTAGAGGATGAACAGAAAGCAGATAATGTAACACCCTATGCATTGCTATGCGTGGCAGGGGTCTATGCAGTATCCCTGAAGCTGACAGCCGGATTGATTCTGATACTGGTTCTGAAACCGGCTATTATGCTGATACGGCAGAAACGTTGGAAAGAAATTATACTTTATCTATGTATGGGCATTGGCGTTATAACACCCTGGCTTATAAGGACAGTATGGATATCAGGATATTTGTTATATCCTTTTCCTGCATTGGATATATTCGCTGTAGACTGGAAGATTCCTGCCCAGGCAGCAGCATTGGATGCTGCGGAAATTAAGACCTGGGGAAGGGGCTTGAATAATGCGGCACTGGTAAATATGCCAATGACAGAATGGTTTCCACAGTGGTTTCAGACAATGCTGCCGAAGTTGGGTAAATTATTTATTATCGCAGATATCATAAGCATCATTCTGGGATTCCCTATGCTCATAATTGCCTTATTTAGAAGAAAAGCTGATAAGATAAAAGACATTGGGCTGGTGTGGCTGGCAATAGCCGCATCTTATCTGTTCTGGCAGTTATCAGCACCACTGCTCAGATATGGGTATGCCTATATATTACTGTTGATAGCGCTGACTGGTGGCATGATGTGGACTGCAATCTGTATTAAAATAGAACTTGCAGACACAGAAAGCATGGATAGAATCCTGTGTATACTGCTTCTGATGTTGGGATTTGTGAAGCTATGGTCGTTAGGGGGTTATATTGTAACACAGAGTAACCTGCCATATTATGTGGCACAACAGAATTACGGAAGCTATGAGCTGGATACCTATGAAGTCAACGGGGTTACGTTCTATTATCCGGTAAGTGGTGACAGAGTGGGATATGATGCATTCCCTGCGATTCCAAGAAAAGAGGAGATAGAATTCAGAGGAGATACATTGAAGCAGGGGTTCAGGAGTATTGAATAAAAGGTGGTATTTAAAAGCAGTTTACCGATTTGTAATCTTGTGCTATGATTTGTGTTAGTGCAAAGTTTGTTTAAATGAAAGGAATGGAAGAGTGAAGACACTGGGAAAATTCAAAGTACCTGAATGGGTAACGGCAGGACTTGCATTTATATATTATTGGATCATGGCATTATATAAATTGACCAATGCGCCAATCTGGCAGGATGAATCAATGGAATATTATTGCTCCATACCAGTAAAAGGAGCTATCCAGGGCGTGACACAATATACGACCATGTATGAACGTATGGCGTATATTCAGCAGCAGCCTCCTTTATATAACTGGTTGATGTGTATCTGGCTGCAGATTCATGACAGTGAGTGTTGGTATCGTTTTTCCAGTGTAGTAATGGGCTTCATTGCAGTAATTGGTTTATATCTGGTCATAAAGAAACTGTGTGGCAGATTTTCAGCTACATTGTCTGTTTTTGTGTTTTCCAGTATTTATATTCTGATGTATTATGTGAAAGAAGCATCAGAATATATGCTTTTAATCATGCTGTTGATCTGGACTGTATATCTATACCTGTTTATATTAGAGCAGATTACGATTAAAAGAGCAATTATGTTTACAGTTTTATGTGTAGTAGATGTATATACACATTATGGTGCTGTATTTGTCATTATACCAATGGCACTGCAGCTGTTAGCATACTACTGGAAAGCAGGAGAGAAGAAAACATTCTGGTCTGCTATGATATCTTATGTTGTAGCTGGTATGGGGGCTGGAATTCCTTTGCTCTATTTCTTCATGTTACCCCAGTCAACGAATCCAATCAGTACACTTGGGGCTGACAAGCCGATAGAGATAACTGGTAATAATGTCATACTGGATTTCTTTGACAGTCTGATGTGGGTGCTTCGCTGGTGCATGCTGGACTATGACAGGGATGCAGAGAAGATAACATGGGCAATATGGATCATTCTTTTTGCGCTATTGGGTCTTGGCATATTTGTTTATAGAAAGACGCATAGAAAAGAAGTTAAGTTTTTTATCAGATGTAATATATGGGTATTTCTTATTTATTACGTGATTACAACACTGAATATCTATGCATATGGTTGGTTTGGTAATCGTTATAATTTGTTTATATTTCCGCTGTGGTTCATTTTGATTGCAGTTATTTTATATGAAACGGTTATGATCTTCAAGGAAAGTGGCAAACAATGGATGCGTAAGGTATCACCATTTATAAGTGTCGGAGTTGTAATTGCCATGGTTTTATATTGCACATATGGAGATTATCGAATCAGCAATCACTGGGCAAAAAGTGATTTAAGAACTGTGGTCAGAACATGGCGGTCAGATGATGGAGAAGAAGTTCCGACTTTTGTCAATTTCCATCAGAGGTATGCATTTGTATATTACTTGACACATAGCGAAGGGTATCAGGAATCCGACTGGAATCAGATTTATTGCAATGAAACATTAGAAACATTGAATTATAGTGATGGGGAATGGATATCTTTTTTGAATGAGAATGTTTATCCTGATGGTCTGCCAAAGCAGATTTATGTGGTATCTGGACAACATGATACCGTAGTGAATGCCTTAGAGTCCATAGGGTATCAAACCACAGCAGTTGTGGATACCACTGCTAAATTGTTCCTGTTGGAACAGAAATAAAGAACGAGGGAATCTAATGATCTTGATTCATGTGATGGGCGGATTAGGTAATCAATTATATCAGTATGCCCTTTATGAGAAAATGAAAAGCCTTGGGAAAAAAGTGAAACTGGATACGTATGCATATAACGATGCAGCTGGAGAGGATAAGGAATGGCGTAGTCTGGAACTTGATCGGTTTCCTGCTATAGAGTACGATAAGGCAACTTCTGAGGACAGAACAAAGCTTTTGGATAATTCAGGTTTGCTTACTGCTAAGATCCGCAGAAAGCTTCTGGGAAGAAAAGACAAGACAATAAGAGAAAGTAAGGAGTATATGCCAGAGATTTTTCATATGGATGACGTATATCTCTATGGCTTCTGGAATTGTGAGCGGTATTATGAGGATATTATTCCACTGTTACAGGACAAGTTACAGTTTCCGATAAGTGATGACCCAAGAAATCAGCAGTGTATAGAGCAGATGCAGAAGGAGAATGCGGTCAGCATCCATATTCGGAGAACGGATTATCTGACAGTAGCAGATGGGGCAAGATATATGGGAATCTGTACGCAAGAGTATTATAAAGGCGCAATGGCATATATAGAAGAAAGAGTCAGTAATCCGGTATATTATATTTTCTCTGATGATGTAGAATATGCGAAACAGCATTATCATCAGGATAATATGCATGTGGTAGATTGGAATAGCAAGGCAGATAGCATCTATGATATGCAGCTTATGAGCAAATGTAAGCATAATATCTGTGCAAACAGTACATTCAGTATGTGGGCAGCAAGGTTGAATCAAAATAAGGAGAAAATCATGATAAGACCATTGCATCATGATAATTATGAGACAACAACAGCTACACAGGTAAAGCAAAATTGGAAAAACTGGATTCTATTGGATCAGAATGGACAAGTGTGTGAATAAAAATGATTTAATATCTATAATTGTTCCTGTATATAATATGGAACAATATATGGAGAGATGTGTGAATTCCATAATAAATCAGACCTATCATAATCTGGAAATTATTCTGGTAGATGATGGATCTACAGATCATTCGCCGGCAATGTGTGATGAGTATGCATTACGTGACGGGCGGATCAAAGTTGTACACAAACCCAATGGCGGATTATCAGATGCCAGAAATGCAGGTCTGACAGTTGCCAGTGGAAATTATATCGGTTATGTTGACAGTGATGACTGGATAGAACCTCAGATGTATGAGAAGATGTATGCTGCCTGCGTAGAAAACAATGCACAGGTGGCAGTGTGCCGGTATGCAAAGGCTTATCAGGACAGGATAGAGAGAGGCGGCAATGGCAGGATTACGGCTTTTGACAGAGAAGGAATCCTGAAGGTATATTTATCAGATACGGATGAGTATGTCGTCTATAACTCTGTATGGAGTAAACTGTTTGCAAGAGAAGTTGTAGAGGGAGTCCTTTTCCCAGTTGGAAAAAATTCTGAGGATATCATGTATACAACTAGGGCATTCTGCAAACTTGAAAGGGCAGTATATATAGATGAGTGTCTGTATAATTATGTGCTTGATCGGGAAGGCAGTATTATGAATGTGAATCGTACAGAGAGGATGTTTGGCGATGAAATTCCTTTCTGGAGAGAGCACATAGCTTATATCAGGCAACATGTCTCAGATCAAATGGGAGACATGGCTGCGTATTATTTTTATCGTAGAATGTTATCATATTATATGGAGTTATCTCAGATATCAGCTACTAGGGATGCGGCAAGACGCATTGTGTCTATGATGAAAAGTGAAAAAAAGGAAATTCTGAGAGTGTATCAAAGTGCCTATGAAGGTAATGGGGATGTTGCTAGAATGCGTATTTTTCTGATGTCTCCCACAGGGTATAAGGTCATAAACAAATTATACGAGAAAGTCATTATACCTTTTAGATATAAATAAGGACGAAACATATGTTATTTAATTCTTATATTTTTATTTTCCTATTTCTGCCATTGGTTTTGGCTGGATATTATGGGTTAAATCATTTCAAACAATATAAGCTTGGTATGGCATGGCTGATTGGCATGTCTATGTGGTTCTATGGCTATAACAGTATACACTACCTGTTCATACTGATAATAAGTATTTTGTTAAATTATCTTCTGGTAGAAGGTATGTCCAGGGTGAAACGCCATAAAAGCAGGCAGTTGCTCATGATTGTTGGAATACTGCTAAATCTTGGCATTTTATTCTATTATAAGTATTATGATTTCTTTATAGAAAATGTAAATGCAGTCTTAAAGACAGATATTCATCTGCTTCGTGTAGTTCTGCCACTGGGAATCAGTTTCTATACATTTCAGCAGCTGTCATATGTAATAGATTACTATAGACAGGATTGTGAGAAATACAGCCTGCTGGAATATGCTGCTTATGTTTCTTTTTTTCCACAGTTGATAGCGGGACCGATTGTATACCATAATGAATTAATTCCACAGTTCCGGGATAAAAGCAGAAAGAAGATAGATGTAGAGAATTTCAGTAAGGGAATCTATGCATTTGTACTAGGACTTGCCAAGAAAGTATTGATTGCGGATACTTTTTCTAAAGTTGTGACGATAGGATACCAGGCAGTTGGAGAGTTGAATAGTTCAACCATTCTGTTGGTCATGGTATGTTATTCGTTACAGATTTATTTTGATTTCAGCGGTTATTGTGATATGGCATATGGTATTGGTTATATGTTCAATGTAGAATTGCCGGTGAATTTCAATTCCCCCTATAAGGCGGTATCTATTGTAGATTTCTGGGACAGATGGCATATGACCCTGACCAGATTCTTTACCAGATATGTGTATATTCCACTTGGCGGCAGCAGAAGAGGTAAGATAAGGACGTACCTTAATGTAATGATTGTTTTCTTTGTCAGCGGTGTATGGCATGGAGCAAACTGGACTTTTATTTTGTGGGGAATCATAAATGGTGCTGCCAATGTAGCGCATAAAATATTCAGCAAATGGATAGATAGAATTCCAAAAGTATTACGTATGGGAATCACTTTTGTATTCTGTACTTTTGCATGGAGTTTGTTCAGGGCAGAATCGGTAGCACAGGCATTTGAATTGTGGAACAGACTGTTTCATGAAGGATGGGGGGCTATATACACTCCAATCACAGATCAATTTAACAATATTGTGGAAATGAAGCTGCTATATCGTATCGGATTAAGCGCTGTAATCAATGTATATCCGGGACTTTGCGTTTTGATTCTTACATTTATAGTTGTAATCGCATGCTTTACAATGCGTAATACGCAGGAAAAGGTAGCAGATATGCAATATACTAATCGTAAGATTATCACAATCACAGCATTGTTTATTTGGAGTGTCATGTCATTATCAGAAGTCAGCGAATTTTTGTATTTTAATTTTTAGGAGCAGTAATGCAGGCAAAAACATGGTTAAAAAAATGTATATTAGCGTTGATTGGGTCCATAGTATTGTTCTTTGTACTATGTTTTGTTTTTGACCCGTATTTTCATTTTCATAAACCGTTTTCATTTGTAAGATACCGTTTGTATGATGAGAGATATACGAATGATGGAATTTCCAGACATTTTGACTATAATGCAATGATAACGGGAACTTCCATGGCACAGAACTTTAAACCAAGTGAAATGGATCAATTATTTGGAACACAATCTGTAAAAGAGACTTTTTCAGGTGCCGGTTATCAGGAATTATCGCAGAATCTGGAAAGGGCATTGAAACGCAACTCTAATTTGAAAACAGTAATATGGACAATAGATTATAATGGATTGATCAGAGAGAAAGACTGGACACAATACGAGGGATATCCAACATATTTATATGATGATAATCCTTGGAATGATACACAGTACGTTTTTAATAAGTCGGTATTTTATCACGGAGTATTGACTAATATTGCAAAAACAATCTTACAGAGACCGAGTACATCTATGGATGAGTATTCATCCTGGGATAAACCAACAGGCTTACAGTATATTATGCAAAGCTATGACAGGTGGGAAGAGAAAGCGCCCATGCGGGCAGGACTTTCGCCTGAAGAAAGAGAAATGGTCATCACCAATATCCGTGAAAATATTGTAGAATTAGTAAAACAATATCCGGATACTACATTCTATCTGTTTTACACTCCGTACAGTATCTGCTTCTGGGATTTCCAGAATCAGGAGGGACTTATGATGCGGCAATTTGAAGCAGAACAGATTGCAACAGAAATGCTGTTGGACTGTGCAAATGTGAAGCTCTATAATTTTTATGATAAATATGATATAATATGTAATCTTGATAATTACAGAGACAGGGAGCATTATGCACCTGAAATTAACAGTGCAATATTACAGTGGATACAGGCTGGGGATGGATTGATCACCAGAGATAATTATATGTCTAAGTTAGAGCAGGAAAAAGAATTTTATCTCAATTATGATTACGACAGCATTTATCAGGCTAATGTTGAGCAATAGATATATGATCATGCACTATGCAGGTAGGAAATGAGGAATAAAATGGACATCTTTAAAAAGCTGAATTACATTTTGGACAAAAAACAGAAAATCAATATAGTTGTTTTGGCAGTTATGATATTCATTGGTGGTATATTGGAAACTTTAAGTATATCAGCAATGCTTCCGGTTGTTTGGGTTATAATTGATGCAGAATCTGTACAACAGAATAAATATTGTCAATGGATTATGGAACTTCTTCACATACAGAATATGCAAGGATTTATCATTATGCTGTTAGTTGCATTGATGATTATGTATATATTGAAAAATGCATATCTATTGCTTTTGACAAGCGAACAGAATCGATTTATTTCTGTAAACAGGAACAGATTGATCAGCCAGGTGCTAAGGGAATTTTTGAATAGACCGTATGAGTTCTATCTGGATGCAGATATTCCTACCGTTTTTCGATTGACAGATAGTGATATTCCGAATGTATTTGGTATTCTGATGGCTATTATTTCTTTGGCATCTGAAGTAGTTGTATTTGTTTTGATATGCGGAGTACTTATCGTAACAGATTGGAAGCTTGTGCTGGTTCTTATATTTATTTCAGGAATTGTAACGCTTGTTTTATTTAAAGTTCTGAAGCCTAAGTTGAATTCGCTTGGAATGACCAATCAGGCTATTCAGTCAAGAATCGCTAAATGGCGTATTCAGGCTATCTATGGTATTAAAGATGTTAAGGTATTGCATAGAGAATCATTTTTTGCAGATAACTATGAAAGCAATGGAAAAATCGGGGCTAAATTAAATCAGAAATATGCAATTATTAATGCGTTGCCCAGAATTTTAATAGAAACTATTTTTATGGTATCTATATTGGGGTATTTAGTTGTCTGTGTTGCATTAGGAGATGATATGACACAGATGCTTCCGACACTGACGGCTTTTGGATTGGCTGCAGTTAGACTGTTACCTTGTGTAAATCGTATTAACACATATCTTACAGATATTTCATATTTCAGACCGTGTCTTGATTATGTTTATGAGAACATGAACATAAATGAAATCAGTAAAAAGACAAATCAGACATTGCTGCCTGTTGATGAAACAAAAACAATGCAGTTAAGAAACAGAATAGAATTAAAGGATATTGTATATGCTTATCCAAATACAGATACTCTGATTTTTGATCATGCTGATATGGAGATCCCGTATGGTAAGTCAATTGGAATTATGGGACCTTCCGGAGCCGGCAAATCAACCATAGTAGATATTCTTCTGGGTTTACTGAAGGTACATGAGGGACAGATACTTTGTGATGGCGATAATGTATTTGAGAATTATCCTGCATGGCTGGCGCAGATTGGATATATTCCTCAGTCTATTTATCTGGTAGATGAACCTATCCGCAATAATATTGCATTTGGTATTGCAGATGATGAGATTGATGATAACAGAATCTGGCAGGTATTAGAAGAAGCTCAACTGAAAGAATTTATACAGACACTTCCAGAAGGATTGGATACAACAATCGGAGACAGAGGTGTTAGATTGTCCGGCGGACAAAGGCAGCGTCTTGGCATTGCGAGGGCATTGTATCATAATCCGGAGATTCTTGTGTTTGATGAGGCCACTTCAGCATTGGATAATGAGACAGAGGCTGCAGTTATGGAAGCAATCAACAGCTTTCATGGTAAGAAAACAATGGTTATTATTGCACATAGACTCAATACAATCGAGAAATGTGATATGATTTATAAGGTTGAAGGCGGCAAGATTACACAGACAACTTTATAGGCATAGGAAGAGGTACAAGTTGGATAAACATGCATATTTGCTGATGATTCATGAGAATTCATTAGTGCTGAACAGATTGATTCGGTTAATAGATGATAATTGGAATGATATCTATATCCACATAGATAAAAATGCGAAAAATATAGACCCATCAGAAATAAAACAGTTTGCACAGAAATCGAAGGTATATTTTGTAAAAAGACACAAGGTGTACTGGGGAACAAATAGTATCATGGAAGCTGAGATTGAACTGTTTAAGGCGGCAGCAAAGCAGCAGTATCAGTACTATCATTTGCTGTCAGGTGCTGATCTTCCAATAAAGACACAGAAAGAGATACATGATTTCTTTGAAGAGAACAATGGAAAAGAATTCATACATTTTGGAACAGAGCAGTATCAGAAGGATATTCAGGAGAGATATAACCAGTATCATTTCTTTACAAAGCGGCTGGGAAGAAAAAGAGACAAAAAATTCTGGGTACAATTGGAGACATATTCACTGGCGATACAAAGAAGACTGCATGTTAATAGGGAGAAAAAGAATGATTTTTCGTTTTATGGCGGTTCCAATTGGTGCAGCGTTACATATGAATATGCAAAGTATTTAATAAATGAGTATAAAAGGATAAGACGTAGCTATTATTTTACGCAGATTAGTGATGAATCAATATTGCAGACTGTGTTAATGAAATCACTTTATAAAAATAGTGTTTATCAAAGTAGTTTTTCTAACAGTTGCATAAGCAATGTACGTGAAATTGATTGGAACAGGGGAAATCCATATGTATTTCGAGCAGAAGACTTTGAGATGCTTATGAATTCACCATGTATGTTTGCCAGAAAATTTGACGAGAAGACAGACCGGAAAATCATAGAGCAGATATATGAGACAATCAATAATGAGCAGATTAAGGATAGAGGGTAGAAAGGGAAGAGCATGATACATGAACAGGTTATTGCAACAGAATTATTAAAAGGTCAGGGACTGGGCAATCAACTGTTCTGCTATGTTACGACCAGATGCCTTGCTATGAAGAATCACAGTCAATTCGCCATTCTGAATAAAGAAATTCTGGCAAATAATATTCACAGCAATAAGGGCATGTATTTCATGGATATTGACTGTGGCCTGGACATGAAGAAAGAAGAATTTTCAGAGATTTATCAGGAGAAAGAAGATAGAATATATCTTGGCAATTCCATACATGATATCGAGCATGGATGCTATATTTCAGGAGCAGATGAGAAGCTTCTGAGGCTGGCTCAATCTACACTTGTATATGGCAATATGCAGGATGAAGCATATTTTGGACAGTATAAAGAAGAGATTAAGCAATGGCTGAGGGTAAAGCCGGAATATGATAGTTATGAATATTCCAGGGATAATCTGTGCATTATCAATATTCGAGGTGGCGAATATACCAGCAATCCGGAGCTTTTTCTTCGTAGGAAATACTGGCTGGATGCCATGAAGGTGATGAAACGTAAGCGCCCTGATATGGAATTTATGGTAATTACAGACGATTTGTCAGCAGCAAGAAGAATCCTTCCTGAAGTGCCGGCTTACCACTTTGATCTGGCAGGAGATTACACTGCAATCAAAAATGCAAAGTATCTGATATTATCGAACTCTACATTTGCTTTTTTCCCTGCTTATACCAGTGAAACTGTTCAGTATATTATTGCACCGAAATATTGGGCGAGACATAATGTGTCGGATGGATATTGGGCATCTGAGCAGAATATTTATGATGAGTTCATATATATGGATAGAAAGGGAAAACTTTTTACTGCAGCAGAATGTCGGGAAGAGTTGGCAGCATATAAGCAGAGTTCCAACAGATATCAAAAGGCTGGAATAAAATTATCCGGTATCAGGTTATTGACAGCAAAATGCCACGCAAAATATCTGATATGTGAGGATTTATTTGTAAGGGCATTACGTTCTGTAAAAAGAAGAATATCTTCTAATTGATAAATGGAGTGAAATATATGCAAAAACATCATAATATGACTTTTGATGAGATTGTTAAAGAGGTTGTAAGAGTTTGCAAAAATAATAAAGTAGAGCATCTTTCATTATTTGGCTCTTATGCTCGGGGAACTCAGACAGAGAGAAGTGATATTGATTTTATTGCGTATGGTGTAAAAGATATTGAGACTTTACGTGAAGAAATAGATGAGATTATGACATTAAAAAAAATAGATATATTTGATTATGATGAAGTATGTAATCAATATTTGAGAGAGGATATGGATGAATATGGAAGAAAAATCTACTAGGAGATATCTAAGTTTTTGTAAAAGTCTTGATAATTTGAAATTGTCATGTGGTGCAAATCCCAATGAGAATTTTGTACTGAGTGGTACTGCACAAACCTTTAATCTTACCTTTGACTTAGCTTGGAAAGTAATGAAAGATATTATTGTTTCAGAGTATGGGATAGTCGATTTTGCAACAGGTTCACCAAGAGATACATTAAAGACTGCATATAGTGTCGGGCTAATATCAGATGATCTATGGCTTCAAATGCTGAAAGTCAGAAACACATTAATTCACGATTATGATGGAGATGTGGCTAAAAGGTATTTCAAAAATATTACAGAGGATTTTTTTGAATTGCTTCAGCAGTTAAGAAGTAAAGCTGAGCAATGGTATCAAGTGGACGAATCAGACGGTAGGTAAACAGGAGAAATAGTAAAATGCAGGAAAAATTGCAGCTTCCACAGGTTACATTAGTGGCAATGACAAGTGTAAATATCAAAGAGACGATTCAGGCTATGGAATACAGTATGCGGGGAATCGACTTCGGGGATGCTGTTCTGATTACCCATAAGAAGCCATTCAGACTGCCAAAGAATATCAGATACAGTCACACCAGTGAATTAACAGATATAGATGCCTTTAATTATAAGATGGTATATGAGCTTGGTGATCATATTCATACGGATTATGCCATGATCGTACATGCTGATGGGTTTATCGTACATCCCGAAATGTGGCGTGATGAGTTCCTGAAATATGATTATATTGGTGCCCCATGGCCCTTACCCAAAGAAGGAGATACAACAACTTATCGCGATAAGGACGGAAATATCTGCCGTGTGGGAAATAGTGTGGGAATCCGCAGTAAACGACTTATGGACTATCCGAAAAAGGCAGATATTCCATGGGAAGGTGAGTATGCATACGGTAAAATGTGGTATCATGAGGATGGATTTATCTGCTGTAAGATCAAGCATATCCTGGAAGCAGAAGGTATGCAGATAGCACCTCTTGAAGTGGCTAAATATTTTGGACATGAGCATATGATACCGGAGATAGAGGGTATTACACCATTTGCTTTTCATAAGTGGGCTGGTACAAATGCACAGTATCCTAACTTCTATCGGGAATCACCGGGAACGAAGTGCAAGAAGCTTGCAAGAAAGATAATACATCCCAAATGCAAACAGAATAGGTAAACCAAAGTAGATAAAAAGGAACAGAGCATGGTATACGATTGTTTTCAATTTTTCAATGAATTAGATATTCTTAAAATCAGACTCAATGTCATGAATGATGTTGTAGACAAGTTTGTAATCAGCGAGGCTACAGAGACCTTTTCAGGACTTAAGAAACCTCTTTATTATGAAGAAAATAAAGAGATGTTCAAAGAGTTCGAGGATAAGATTATACATGTTGTAGTAGATGATACGCCTCAGGGGGGGACTCATGAAAGAGATACATTCCAGAAAAATGCAGTAACCCGTGGACTGAAAGATGCTACGGATGATGATATCATTATATTCAGTGATTTGGATGAAATTCCTAATCCGGAGAAAATCAAAGAAATCCTGCTGAACTTCCAACAGGATAAGATCTATCATTTTGCCCAGCGCCTGTTCTACTGCTATCTGAATATGGAGGAGGTATCGGGAAATCTCTTATCCTATGCAGGGGAATTTGATGGTGTGGAGCATAAGAAATGGATTGGTTCCAAGATGTTAAGCTATAAGCTTATGAAAGAGCAGCATCTGCAGTGTGGTGATCTCCGTTTTCCAGAGCGCAAGGAAATAGGAATTCGTGTAGAAGATGGCGGATGGCATTTTGGATATATGGGTGGTCATGGCGAGAAGGATATTAAGAAGCGTGTACAGGAGAAGGTAGTTTCTGCTGCACATCAGGAATATAATTCCAAGCATGTATTAAACCAGGTTACAGATCAGATTAAGGATGGCAAGGATATCTTTGGGAGAGATGCCAGGTTTATCAGATGCGAGATAGATGAAAGTTATCCGAAGTATATCAGAGAGCATCAAAAAGAACTGGATTTCCTGATTCTGCATGAAGAAAAGCCTGTAGAGCATGCTCTTAGACGGGCAAAGGTAACAATTAAGGATACGTGTTACCAGATAGAAGTAGGATGCAAGCGACTGATAAAGAAAATAATAGGCAGAGGGTAGAACATGGCAAAAGTATCAATCTGTGTGCCGACTTATAATAATGCGTCGGAGGTGGAGAGACTGTTACAGTCTGTTCACAGGCAGAATTATACAGATTATGAAGTGAATATATCAGATGACTCTACGAATGAAGAAACAGCAGAACTGATAGAGCGGATCAGAACAGAATGGAGTTGGCAGGATAAACTGCATTATATCCATAATGAGAAGCCATTAGGGCATATCTATAACTGGAATGCGGCTATTAAGATGGCAGCAGGGGAATACATTAAGATTATGTTCAGTGATGACTGGTTTACAGACAGTGACAGCCTTGGGACATTTGTAAGTATGCTTGATGAACATCCCAAAGCTAATCTTGCCTTTTCAGGGAGTATGCAAGTACTGCTGGACGGACAGGATATTGAACAGGTAAAACATCTGAACAAACAGGTAACAGAGCATGGAAATGCATATGCAAGATATGCGGAAGATGCCTTTATAGAACGACTGCACAGAAATTATAAGCTGTTTTTCCTGGGAAACCAGATAGGAGCTCCCAGTGCCGGAATTTACCGCAGGGGAGAACAGCCGGTATTATTTGATGAACAAAGCAACTGGGCTTCCGATATGTTCCTGTATTTTGACCTGCTGCAGGCTAACCATGCGTTTGTATACACGAAGGAACCGTTGATTTCTATAGGTATGCATGCTAATCAGTATACTGAGACATTTTCAGAAAGAGATATGCGCATTTATAATGATTACAGGTATTTGTATACGAAATATGGACTGCAGGATTGTGAAGAGTGCAGACAGTATTTCACAGAGAACTTTATCATTAAGTACCATCAGGGATTGAAAGAAGCTAAAGCACTGGGAATAGAGAACAGCAGATACTGGAGGGCATGGTGTAAAGAACAGAAGGAAACAGTAAAATGTTTTCTGCATGCAAGATTACAGCATGGAAGATAAAATGAAAAATATAAAATATGCAGTATGCTATCTGGTTATCATATTGATGGCATCCATTCCATTATTTAATAATTATCTGATTCGGGGGCATGATATATATTTTCATTTGATGCGTATAGAAGGATTGGCACAGGGACTGGGAGCAGGAGAATTTCCGGTCAGGATACAACCTGCATGGTATGACGGATATGGTTACGCCGTATCCGTCTTTTACAGTGATCTGTTCTTATATCCGGCTGCATTGTTGAGATTGCTGGGAATATCACTACAGGATGCCTATAAGGTATATGTGGTATTATGTAATGTAGCGACAACACTGATATCAGGCTATAGTTTCGGCAAAATATTCAGGAAAAGAGAAATCGGAGTATTCGGCAGCTGTCTTTACACACTGGCACCGTATCGTCTGGTAAATCTATATACCAGAGGGGCATTGGGAGAATACACAGGGATGATATTCTGGCCTTTACTGATCTACTCCTGCATATTATTGCTGAATGAAGACAGAAAAAAGGTTCAGTTACAAAAAGGTGCTGTTTTAATGGGAATCAGTATGGCTGGAATGTTACAGAGCCATATGTTGACAGCAGAAATAGCATGTATGGTATTACTTTTATTAGTTATTGTGTATTGCAGACGGATTTTTCATAAGGAAGTTATGCTTGCAGGCTGTGGTGCAGTTGCAGCTGCACTGGGACTTAGCGCGTGGTTCCTGATTCCATTTTTGGATTATATGCTGTTTGAAAGGTTCAATATCAACAGTATTCGCAATAATGACATTATGATACAGAGGCAGGGAGCTTTTCTTTCACAGGTATTTGCAATATTCGATAATGCAGTTGGGCAGAGTCTGGACTCAGGTGCCGGGACAGCAGGGGATTTTACACAGGGTGTTGGACTGTCTCTCATGCTTTCGGTTATCATATTGATGCTATTGTGTATCCGGGGATATCTGAAGCAGGAAGAAAGAAGAAACAGGCAGATTACAATCACAGCAGCTGGTTTAGGAGTTCTTATGGTAGTTATGAGTACTCTGTACTTCCCATGGGACCGACTATGCAGAATAAGCAGGATATGCCGGTATATTATTGTAAAAATACAATTTCCATGGCGTTTTACCGGTGTTGCAGTGGGACTGTTAGTAGTAGTATGGTGTGCAGTCCTGAATTATACAGAACGGGAGTATGACAGAAGAAAAAAAGTAATTACCATATGCCTTGCTGTTGGTATCCTGTTATTATCAGTCGGACACTTTGTCATAGACCTGAACCAGCGGGCGGAAAGAATACAGGTTCGCTCTGTAGAGGAAATGGATACTTTCGTGGCGTCGGGAGAGGAATACTTGCCTGTTGATACGATATTGGACAAGCTTAAAACACAGGAACTGTACAAAGATGACTGTGTAGAAATATCAGATGTAGTATATCATGGGACATCAATAACAATGCATGTGAAGAATACATCGGCGCAGCAGATGGGCTTAGAACTGCCACGGTTATATTATGCAGGCTATCAGGCACTGGAAGTAACAGATGAAGGTCAACATTTTCCAATAGAAGTAACAGATGGAACCAATCATGTAATTAAACTTATGATACCGGAACAGACAGAAGGGAATATTACGCTGTCATTCCATGAACCATGGTATTGGCGATTGGCAGAGATTATCACATTGCTATCAGCAGGAATCGTGATATTATATACATATAAAATATGGACAAGGGAGAAATTGAAGAATGAATAAGACAGATAATTTCTTTGTGATACATAATTTTAATACTGTTCCGGATGAACTGATAGAGCTATGTCAGGATTATATTATATATGATTGTTCAACTGGCAGTAATGTGAAAGAGAAACTTCATAATGGACAGTATAATGTAATAGATGTAGAGAACACAGGACATAATATTACTACATATTTCTCCTATTTTGATGAGCATTATGATAATCTGCCGGAAGTGATCTGTCTGCTAAAGGGCAACATGATAGGACGTCATTGTTCAAGAGAATTCTTTGAGCAGGTATATGATAATAAGACATTTACATTCCTGTATGATGAGAAACAGTATTGGGATCGTTTCTCAAAATATAATGAAAATAAAGAAAAAAATGAAATTGGGACCACATTTCTTGCAATGGAAAATGTCTATGTAGAGAAGAATAACTCATGGTATGTGGATTCTCCTAATCATCCAAAGAAGTATTTTAATGATGTGGATGATCTGCTCAGATTTATTTATAAAGATCCTATGATTCCACAGTACTGCATGTTCTCACCGGGAGCCTGCTTTATTGTCCGTAGAGAGCAGATATTAAAACATAGTCGTGAGTTTTACCGTAACCTGAATAAGATCATGAATTATGCAATGGACCCAAGTTTCCCATCAGAAGCACACCAGATTGAGAGGATACTGCCTATTATCTTTACTTCTTTATGTGAGGTAAATGACTGGATGGATGATGAGGCTGCCTTTGATGCTAAATTGCCGGAGTGCAGTGCATACATACAGTATAAATGGGAGAACAGACCCAGAAGATTTAAGAAGCTGAGAAAGATGCTAGGGCTGATATAGTCTGGGAGAGGTAAAAGATACATGAAATTAGTGAGTGTAGTGGTATTAGCATATAGATCTGCAGATACCATTATAGAAACTTTAGAAAGTATAAAAAAACAAACATATCCGAAAATAGAACTTATTGTAACAGATGATTGTTCGCCGGATAACACTGTTGAAGTAGTAGAAAACTGGATGAGAGATAACAAAGGATGTCTTTCAGATATGAAATTAGTAACTACTGAAAAGAATACTGGTCTACCATCTAATATCAACAGAGGACTACGGGCTGCAACGGGGATGTATTATAAGGGAATCGCCGGGGATGACTATCTGACCGAAGATGCCATAGAGAAATATGTTGATTTTTGTGAGAAGAATCCAGGCGTGTTTCCTATTGCCAAAGTACATTTGTTTACAGAACATGATAATAATCCATCATTTCCCGAAATACAGGCATACTGTAATAAATGTTATGATTTTGCTCAGAAAACATATAAAGAACAGTATCAGATGCTGCTTATGCAGAATCGAATCGTGGCACCCTCAGCAACTTTTTACACCATGGATTTTCTAAAACAGGTTAAGGGCTATGACGAAGAGTATAAATGGTTTGAGGATTATCCTATGAATCTGAAGGTTATGCATGCAGGATATAAGTTTGGACTTATTGATGAAGAAATTGTCTGGTATCGCATGTCAGAGAAATCTGTTACTGCCTCTCAACAAATGCGTCTGAAGAAAACAGAAATGAAATTATTTTTCAGAAGAAAGCTATGGTATATGATACAGGCCGGGATGGGATGGGAAGGCATTAAACAATGTAAATACTGGCTTAAGATCGCAATGACAAAATAGAAGGAGAAGGAAGCTGACAATGAATATTGTGATTATTCCTGCCTTTTTCCAAACAAAGAGCAGAAAAACGCTGGGAAGTTTCTTCTTGGAACAGGCAAGAGCATTACAGAAAAAAGGGCACAAAGTTACTATTCTGTATTGCGATACTTATTCCATAAAATGTGTGAAGGACTGGTTTGCATACAATGAGGAAAAGTCTGAAATCATAGAAGGCATTCAAGTTTACAGAAATAGATGTTTTTGTCCATTGAAACATGGAATAGAGGGACATCGTGAAGCCTTTGCCCAAGGTATTCAGAAACTATATGATCAATATATGCAGGAAAACAGACCGGATATCATACATGCACATTGCAGTGTATGGGCCGGGTATGCAGCGATGAAGCTTTCTGAGCAGATTGGAATACCGTATGTGGTAACAGAACATGCTACTTTGTTTCAACTGCACAGGGATGAAATCAGTGAAAAAAATGATAAAGTCATTCGGAAAATTTTTCAAAAAGCAGCAAGAGTGATCTGTGTAAGTGGAACCTTTGCCAAGCTGATAGAGTCCTATCGCCCAGATATTGATGTAGTTGGTAATGTAGTAAACTGTGATGCCTTTGTGCCACGGGTAGATTCTGAGAAACACCGAGGAATCAGATTTCTTACAGTGTGCTATATGGAGGAAGAAGCACAACTGTATAAAAAGGGTATAGATATATTAATTCAGGCATGGACAGAAGTTGTTAAGAAATATACGGATGTGAAACTTGTAATTGGTGGTGGAGGAAGCGCCAAAACCAAAGTAGAGCAATGGGTGGAAGAACACGACATTTCAAAATATGTAGAATTTACCGGTGCCTTGGACAGAAAGCAGGTAATACAGGAAATGCAGTCATGCGATTGTTTTGTACTGCCCAGCCGTTACGAGACCTTTGGTGTGGTATATATAGAGGCCATGGCTTGTGGAAAACCTGTTATTGCAGTGGCTAATGGAGGTCCGGATGATTTTGTTAAACCATTTAATGGACTTTTAATAAAACCAGGGGCAGAAGAGTTGGTTCAGGCGGTTTATGAAATGATCGGACACTTAACACGGGGAAACTATTACCAGGAAGAAAAGATTTCAAACTATATAAAAAGTAAATTCTCGTATGAAGCGATTGCAGAACAATTAGAAGCAATCTATAATTCAATAAAGAGTGCATAGAAGTATAGGAGAGATGGCTGTGCGTGAAAAGATGAATAAAATAGGCAATCTGTGCTTTTGGATTGCACTTGTGATAGAGAGTGTTATAGTCATGATTGATAAAAGTGCATATATCAATCCCTGGGAAGGAAAGCTATTCCGGCTGACTTTTGTATTATTTTGCATTAAGGTAATTACTACCCAATATTCTAAAAAAGAATGGATTGCAATAGCAATAGCAGGTATTTTGGTATCCATATCGTATCTGGTAAATGACAAAGACGAAGTGGTTCGGGCTGCTGTTTTTGTGATTTCTTGTAAAAATATTGACGTAAAGAAAATATTAAAGGTGGTACTTGGCATTACATTGGCAGGTTCGGTAATTCTGTTTGTTTTAGCAGCAAGTGGCACATTTGGTGCTATGACAATGACGGCCAATTTTGGCCGGGGACCATTTCCGGGCATTGTTGAAACAAGATACTGTTTTGGTATGGGACATCCTAATGCTTTTCAGTGTATGATGTATATGATGACAGTTTTATGCTTATATATCTATGTTGATAAAATGAAATGGTATCATTTTGTCCTGTTACTTTTAATAAATGTAATGACTTATCATTATACCGATTCAAATACAGCAATGTTGGTAATAGGAGCAACCATAATAGGAGCAGCTATTATGAAGTATGTTCCAATACTAAAAAATCTGAAATGGATCTATTGGTTGAGCGCTGCATTTGTACTGACATTAGTTATTTTCTCTGCTGTAGGTTCTTACACAGGAAGAGAGACACAGTTTATGTACGATTTGGATCAGATATTAAATGGAAGATTTCAGTATGCTCATGCGATTGAAAATGCAAGAGTAGAGAATTGGACCTTATTCTCAAATAGAGCAAATACAGAGTTTTTTGATCAGGGATTTATCCGTCTGTTTTACTGGTATGGAATTATTCCGGGAATCATGTACGTATTGGCAAATTTATATTTGATTTATCAGAGTTATCAAAAAAGAGATTACATGTTGCTCATTATTGTAGTAGGATTTTCACTGTTTTCAATGATGGAGGCTCATTTAGTTTCTGTTTATATTTTACGTAATTACTTATTTATTTTGCTTGGAAGTTATTGGCATCAACCATTTGAGAGAAAGGGAAAGATATAGTATGCAGGACGTTTTAGTCAGTGTGTTAACTCCGTGCTTTAATAGCGTAAAAACGATAGAAAAAACATTAGAGTGCATCGAACAACAGACATATCCTGATATAGAGTATATTATACTGGATGGTGGCTCTACAGATGGAACTTTGGATATAATAGAACATCATAGAGCAAAATTGCCTAAACAGTTCACTTTGGTTTCAGAAAAGGATAATGGAATCTATGATGCCATGAATAAGGGAATCAGACAGGCTTCTGGTAAGTTGATCGGTATCGTAAACAGTGATGACTGGTATGAAAAGGATACCATAGAAAACGTAGTAAAGGCTTATCAGGGTAATCAGTATGAAGTAGTTTATGGTATGCAGAAAACCTATTTAAATGGAAAAGAAAAGGCAACTTTTATCTATCACCATGATTTTTTACCGCAGCAGATGATCACTCATCCTACTTGTTTTGTGACAAAGGATGTATATGAAAAATTTGGAGTATTTGATTTACAATATAAGTCAGCAGCAGATTATGATTTTATGTTACGATTATATCAGACAAAACAGGTTACTTTTACACCAGTGATGAAGATTCTTTCTAATTTTCAGTTGGGAGGTATGTCAAGCAGTCAGGTCGGTGTACAGGAAAATTTAAAGGTCAGATATAAATATGGATATTTGTCTAAAAAGCAGCTAGTCTTTCAGACAATAAAAAGCAAGATATATCAATGGCTACATGAAAAAGGTAAAAATCAGGAAGGAAGTTAGGGATGGAACGCTTGAACCAGCTGATAGAGAAACAGTATGCAAAGGTACCTAAAGAGTGCAAAATAGCAGTAGTTTCGGTTATAGTATTTGGATTATTAGCGCATAATTACATGTTTACAAATAAATTACCCAATTATGATGATATGGGCATTACAGGATTTGGAGCAACATTTAGACTGGGCAGATGGTTTTTATGGGTATTGGGATCTATTGTATATCATTTAGATTTTTCTTACAGTCTGCCATGGATAAATGGAATAGTAAGCCTTGTTTTTATTGCAGTTTCTGCTGCATTATTGGTTTATATATTTAATTTGAAAAATAAGTTGTCAATTATATTGATTTCGGGGATGCTGGTCGTATTTCCAAGCTGGACATCTACTTTCTTTTTTATGTTTACAGCACCGTATTATTCTTTGGCTGTTTTTTTAGGAGTATTAGGTGTTTTCTTTACGGTGACTTATAGGAAGGGATATATTTTAGCTGTTCTTTGCACAGTTTTATCACTTGGAATATATCAGGCATATTTTCCGTTTATAGCATCTTTATACGTGATGGTTTTGATTCAAAATCTGGTTCGGAATGAAACAATTCATGTCAGGAAGAAAATAAAGGATTCTTTTAAATACCTGTTCCTTTTGGTCGGGGCCATAATTCTTTATGGCATTATTACGGAGCTGACACTTTTAATTACAGGGCAACAGTTGGCGTCTTACCGAGGGCTGGATAATGTTGGAACGATTTCATTAGAAAAGACTGGGTTGATAATAAAAGAAATTTTTACATGTTTTGCTTCGTTGTGCCTGGGCAATGATTACGAGTTAAGTTATAATGTACTATTAAAGGTTGGGTATGTAATAGCATTTGTATTTTGGGGAATTGAAAGCATTATATGTGTGTATATACTGTTGAACCAAAAACGAAAAATTGAGAGTATTTGGTTTGTCATATTATCCTTAGCATTATTTATCAGCATAAATGGAATCTGTATTATGTGCCCGCAGCCTGATGCAGTATATAGTTTGATGCGTTATGCATATGTGCTGATACCGATATATCCATTAATACTGGCTGACATATGTATAGAAAGTTTTTCAGGTAAGATGAATGTAATTTTATATGAAAATATTCTTACTTGTGTTATTTTTATAATGATTCTGACGTATTGTCATTTTGCAAACGCCCAGTATCTCAGCATGGAATTAGGTTTAAAACAAGCAATTGGATTCTATACACCGATTATTACTCAGATTAAGAGTCTGGATGGCTATACAGATGAAACCGGAGTTGTATTTATTGGCATTGATGATGTAGAGATAGCAGACCAGACAATGTATCGCAATGACGTCATGCGTAAATTTGATTTGAGTGGAAGAGACAATGTTTTATCACAGTCAGGTTCATTACAGTATTTATTATCCATATACTGTGGATTTAACCCGCCTGAATTCGAGTATTATATGGGCGAAGGAACTATGGGAATTGAAGAAGTTGCAGATATGACGGTTTATCCCGAAAAAGGTTCTATTCAAATGATAGATGGAAAAGCAGTTGTAAAACTAGCAGAATGAAAGGATGAAAAGAGATAAAGATGGAAAAACTATGGAAAAAAGTGCAGAATGATAAAAGTATAAAGTTTATGATTTTACTTCTTGCAATCATGATCATGCAGGCAGTTAGGTATTTTCCATTTAAATTTGGTGGATGGAATCAGATTATGCTTTCTTTCACGTATAGATATGGATTTATTCAAAGAGCTTTTATAGGAACTATCTTGGATATAGAATCAACGTTATTTCATATTCCTTTGAAGTATATGAGATATATTTATGGCATATTTACAGTTGCTGTATGGTCATTTGTCTGTCTTTTTATATCTAAAAGAGCAATAACATTTACAATTGATAAGGAAATAAACAACTTTTTAAAGGGACTGTTCTTGGCATTTATCATTGGACCAGGATGGGTTTCGTATTATAGTAATTTTGGAATTACAGATGTCTGGCTGGCGCTGATTTCTTGTTTGTCTGTATATCTTGTTGCAAAAGAAAAATACAGTTATGGGGTCATTTTGCTTACAGTTATAGCAGAACTTATACATCCGGGATATGTTTTTCTGTTTTTTAATTTTTCAATGATTATCATTGTATATAAAGCCATGATAGAAAAAGAAAAGTTCAATGCAAAGTTTGTTTGGTTATTTGGAATCAATGCTTTTGTAGCATCCACACTTTTTTTCATTTTGTTTTTGTTTGCACATGCAAAAGAAGGAATTACATTAGAATTTGTTATGAATCGAACTGCAGAATTTGTTGGTAAAACTGTAGAAGAAATAGAAAATCACAGACCAACAATCAGTGATTTCTTATTCCGAGAAGGTGGAGATGGTGGAATCAGGTGTTTAATTCAATCATGGGGCTTTCTGATAGTAGGGATGATGATTGTTTTTTTTCCTTTTTTCTATGAAATATATAGATATTGGAGAAATGTATATTTCGTTGCCAAAGAAAACAAACAGAAATATGCATGCTTTTTTTTCCTCATTCCACTTGGAACTGTTACTTTAGTACCAGTGTATATTATGCAAAATGACTATGGTAGATGGACACATGCTGGTCTTATCTATGAAGTTGGAATAATAGTTGCTATGATATTTATGAAAGATAAAAATGTGTTAGAAGGCACAAAAAGGTACATGGCTTATGTCAAATTACATAAATGGTATTATGCTACATTGATTGCATATGCCGGAATATGTGGCGCATTTGACCAGAATTTGATTAATTCAATTGTTTCTACAATTGAGCAGACAATATGGAAAGTAATTTATGTTTTTGCATAAAAAAGGACTTTTATTTGGGGTTACATTTTTATTTACTTTATCAGTTTTTCCTTTTTATATATTGGTTCTGTTTCCTTAGCGGTATATGTCATTTATCGAATGATTAATGAAAAAGAGAAATGGCAAGATGCAATTAGATATATTAGGAATATGATTTTTGAGTATTTGCTTGGTCTTGGAACAGCTGCATTTATATTTATACTTGCTGTTTGGGGCTTTTTGGAAAGAAATCGCACAGGGATAAAAACAGATTATCACTTGTTCTATTCATTTCAAGAAATTTGTACAATGCTTAAAAATATATTTTTGCCTTCTTATAGTACGGAGCAGGAATTGGCTGTGTGTACAATAGGGATTATTATTGTAATAAGTATTATTTTATCTAAAAATAATGGAAAAGAAAAAGTTGCATTATTTTTATTGTTTTTGTTAACTAGTATTCCGTTTATAAGTTGCGCGATGTCTGGATTTGGAGAATGCTACGGCAGATGGGAATTGGTAATAAATATGTACTTTGCTTTTTTGGCAATTATGTATTGGGATGAATTATATAATTTATCAATTGTTCAGAAAACTGGAATAATAATTGTGTTTATTGGATTATGTTTTATTGCAAAAGCAGAAGGTATTATTGAACATCAGATGTATAGCATTACTTTAAAATTTTATGTAATTTTATTAATGATGCTTGTAGTTGTATTATCGTTGGCAAAAAGGATAAAAAGTCAAAAAAGTAATACAGATAGCAATGTTTGGTATGTTTGTCATTTCTTGTTTTACTATTTGCTATAATTGGAGAGGAGTTGCAAGAGATAGAGATATTTCGGTATTGCAGGAGAGGGAAGTTGTAGAGGAACTTTTATGCGATGTAGATGAAAGTACATTTTGCAGGATTGATAATGAAAGAGGATTTGCTGAACCGAGAACTGGAATGAATATTTCATTGTCGCAGGATTATCTAGGTGTAATGGAATATGTAAGTATTGAAAATAATAGTTATATATGGGCGTTTGATAAGTGGGGCATTTCATATAAAGACCATAATATACTGGGATTAGATCAGAGAGCTATTTTAGAGACGTTATGTAATGTAAAATATTTTGTTGTTCGCTCAAAGTATGATTTTTTATCACCATATGGGTTTGAATATGTAAAGTCTACAGAAGATGGAGAATGGGATTTATATCAAAATAGTAATTCACTTCCAATATTATATGGATATAGTAGTGTAGTAGACAGTGATTTATTTGCACAAATGAATGGATTAAAAAAACAAAATTATATGCTCAATGCAGCTTCAGTAGAAAAGTATGATGGAAATGTCCAAAGATAGAATTGACGGATGATCATATTGGGCAGACGGAATATAAGATAACGGATATAAAGGCTGGAAAGGTTGAAAAAGGTATTGTACGTTTGAATGCAGGAAGGATAATACTGAAAATAGAAGATATTAAGTGCACGGTTGAAATAAAAGGAGGGAATTAAGATATTTATTAAGAATATCTGATAAGAAATATGGATAAAAGAATTTCTGGACTGGATTTGTTAAAGATTATTGCAACTGTAATGATAATTTTTCACCATTATCAACAAATTACAGGTGCTTGGTGGGGAGCATCAAGTTTTTACGGAGGGTTATTTTATTATGGAGAATTAGTTGAATTATTTTTTATTATTTCTGGATTTATTATGTATAGATATATTGAAAAAATAAAATTCGGATTGAGCTTTAAAAAATATTGTATTCATAGATTCTTTCGTTTTATACCTTTAATGGCTATATGCGTTATTGTTACTACAGTATTTGCACATTTATATATTATTTTATATGGAGAGGTATTCTTCAATGTTGATTCATTTTCTCTTTGGACAATATTAATTTCTTCGCTTGGAATACAAGAAGGTTGGTTCGCAACCAATGTTGGAATTAACAATCCTGCATGGTATATAAGCGTTCTGTTATTATGTTATGTAATTTACTGACTTTTATAGCAGAAAGGCTTCATATTTCATGTAATTACTTATTTGGCGGAATGATTTTTATTGGATTAGGAATTCAGTATTATGGAATTAATTATCCCCTTTTTAATTATTTAAGTAGTAGAGGCTATGTTACATTTTTCCTTGGATTGCTTTTAGCATATGTGGTAGACAAAAGAGCAGAATTAATTAATTTTCAGATATGTCTGACTATTATAATTATAATTCCTTTTTTAATATATAAACAATATTGGTTGGTACTAAAAGATGTTAAATATATAATGATATTTATATTTTACCCAGCACTGATATTTGTCTTTTCGTCACAGTTTGTATCAAAGATTATGCATTGGAGTTGGATAAATAATCTTGCTAATATATCATTTAATGCATTTATGTGGCATTATCCTTTGTTGGAAATAATGTATGTAGTTTTAAAGCTATTCGATTTTAAATTTGATTTATGTACTATAAATGCGATGATTATTTTTTCAGTAGTATGTTTTGGAGTTGGAACTTTATCGTACATTCTTATAGAAAAGCCTTTAAATAGAGTAATAAATTTAATGATAAATTAGAAATATTTTATTACTTTCATAAATAAGCATATCGTGATGTTAGAAAGTGTAAGGATTATGGAAAAAGAAGATTTAAAAGATAAGTGGAAAAGATATGAAAAAAATGGAAGTTTAGGGATTTCTATTTTAATAAATGTCTGAGAAGACATGGAATAGTAAAATATTTTCATCGTGAACCGGTTATGCCCAGATTTGCTCATAAACTGGTAATGTCTTCAAAAAAACCAATGAGTATTTGTATGAAAAAATCCAGTCTGGAGAACCATTTTTGGCGTGCCGTTTTGGCAATACAGAGCTTCAGACGGTAGTTGGAAATTTAAAGGTAAAAATACTAGGACATTCTAAAGAGGCAGATGAATATTTGGACAAGTGGTTTACTAGGCTGGGGAATGGCGCAGGTTTTTTCCTGTAGACTATCAATATCTTGCCAGAATTTGAACTGAAGACATTAAAGGCTGTACAGAAAGCAGGCAATTCACTTAGGTGGGGAAACTCAGCTGTTGTTTGGTATTAAAGGAAAATGGTGGGAAGAAAATTATCCATCTAAAATAGCTTCCTGCTTTAATGAGTACTGGGGCTATCCGGCTGACTCGGAAAAACCTAAAAATGCAGGTACAGTTGAAATGGGATGCTATTGGAAATAGAGGAAAGAATAATGAAACCAGATGTGAATAAGATAAGGATAATAATTGGATGGATATATGTATATCTGTTTCTTGGCTTGGCTGTTGTAAGGACAATGACAGTTGGTAACTTTATTGTATTATTGATTTTAGCTATAATAAGTTTCTTTCTTGATATATGGAATAGAAAAGGACTATAGGATTATATTATATGATTAATATAAAGAAAATTGCAATTATATCTTTAAATACGGAAAAGAAAAATTTAAGTAAATACTACAATTCCCAGGCAGAAGGTTTGGCAAAAGCATTCGCCAGGTCAGGACATGATGTAGAAGTGTATCACCTCATTCCTGATCTGGATGGAGAAAAAGAAGAAATAGAACATGATGGTGTCAAAAGTATTTATTTGAAGACAAAACATATAGGAAAACATGCATTGCCTGATTATACCGGATTTAATGCAGATAGAGAGTGTTACATTACGGCATCAGATAACTATATCGCATTGCGGGGATTCTTTAAATGGTGTAGGAAAAATAATATTTTATGTCTGCCGTACATTGGAGTTATCAGAAGCAATAATGCTTCAGCTTGGAAGAAGAAGATTGTTGATCTGCTCTGTGATAATACATGGTTTTATAAAAAACATATGACTATTGTAAAAACTCCTGCTTTAGCTGAGCAGTTAAAAAATTTGGGTGCGGGGGATAATGTAAAGGTTATTCCTGTAGGGCTGGATGAAAGTATTTTAAAACAGAATTATGCAAAGTATAACATAAACGATTTAAAAGAAAAATGGGGATATCATTCAGAAAATAAAGTGCTGCTGTTTATTGGGCGAATGACAAATGAAAAACAGCCGCTTAAAATGGTAGAAATATTCCAACAGTTATACGCACAGGATAAGAATTACAGGTTACTGATGATTGGACAGGGAGAGTTGTTAGAGCAGGTAAAACAGAGTATTTCACAGAAATCACTTGGGAATGTCGTATCAATCATGGAAAAGATAGAAAACAGTAATATTTGGGAAGCGTATCGTATAGCATATGCCTATGTTAATTTAAATGAACATGAGATCTTTGGTATGTCAATTTTGGAAGCTATGTACTATGAGTGCCCTGTTGTGGCGTTGGAAGCACCGGGACCTGATTATATTCTGGAACATGGGAAGTATGGTTATTTATGCAGCAGTGATTTAGAGTTATATAATAGTTTGATACAGAAAAAATTAAGGGGAAAGATAGAAGAAGCAAAAAGCAGAATATGTAACCAGTATACATGGAATGAATCTGCAAAGGAATTTTTTAAAGTATGGAGGAATTAGAATTGAGGGAAAGAGAGAAGTGGGTTGATGCTGTAAAGGGACTGGCTATTTATTTAGTGATATTGGGGCATGCTATTCAATATGCGACCAGTCAAGATTATAATTATGCAGGAAATAGTATTTTTCAAATTATATATAGCTTTCATATGCCGTTATTTATGATGATGAGTGGATATCTATTTGCTTATTCTATGAACAAGTATTCTATAAAGGGTGGTATGATTGCGAAGGTAAGAGGAATATTAGTTCCGTGTATTTCATGGGGAATAATTACATATTTAATTGATTTAATACTATATAGAAATCAAAAAATCGGAATAGTAGCTGCTTTAGATTATACTTATAATAGTAACTGGTTTTTGTGGGCAGTATTTTTCACATCGATATTAGCATATATTTTTATCTCTGTTTTTAAGAAAAAAGAAGTCTCTCTTGCTATATTGGCAGTGATAAATTTTGTGTTACCCGATACGCCTGAATATTTTCATATACAGTCAGTCAGAAGATTACTTTTATTTTTCATAATAGGCATAGCAATTAATAGAATAAAAATAATGAATAAATTACCCCCAAAATATTATTGGATAACGTTAACTATCGTATTTAGTATATATGTTTGCTTGATGATATTCGTCTTAAGGCGGGGAGAGTATTTTACGACTCAGATATGTATGTTAACAGGTATAAGGGATGCGATAAAAATTGTTTTGAATACTTTGATGCAATTAACAGGATGCTTCAGCATTATGCTGATTTTATATAAAATTCAACCTAAATGTAAGTTACATGTTATACGCCAGCTAGGTGAAAATTCAATTGTCATTTATGTTTTTTCGGGAATACTCTTTTTTTTCCTGATAAAAGATTATTGTCGAATTCCAGAGGAATATCGGTATTGTATTAAAGCAGGGTATGTATTAGTAATTTCATTGATTATAACGGGAATTTCTTATCTGACTGCTAAATTGATAAATAGGAACAAATGGACAAAGAAAATTCTAATGGGCAAATAGTAATGATAATAATTTGATTAATTATATTTATTGTAGTAGTATTAAGAACATAAAGTATTCATTAAGGTATGGACGGGAGAGAAGAAAATGAAAGTAAAATGCAATGTTTTAGATAGACAGTTTTTTCAATATCAACAGGAATATGAAGAGGCAGCTTTACGAGTACTCCGTTCAGGCTGGTATGTGTTAGGCAATGAGGTAAAGCAATTTGAAGAAGAATTTGCGGCATTTACGGGTAGAAAGTACTGTGTTGGATTAAATTCCGGACTTGATGCACTTATTATGTCTGTAAGAGCACTTGGAATTAGTCAGGGTGATGAAGTCATTGTACAGGCAAATACTTATATTGCAACAGTACTTGGCATTACAGAAAATGGTGCTATTCCTGTCTTTGTAGAACCGGATGAATGCTACAATATAGATGCTGATAAGATAGAAGTGGCAATCACAGATAAAACAAAGGCAATTATGGTAGTACATTTATATGGTCAGGCAAGCAATATGGGCAAAATAATGGGAATTTCTAAAAAATATAATTTGCCTGTTATTGAAGACTGTGCTCAATCCCATGGAGCATGTTTTGATGGAAAGATGACGGGATCATTTGGAATATCAGGTTGCTTTAGTTTCTATCCCACTAAGAATCTGGGTGCCTTTGGTGATGCAGGAGCTATTGTAACAGATGATAAGGATTTTGCAGATAAGGTCCGTATGATGCGTAACTATGGAAGCAGGATCAAATACTATAATGAAATAGAGGGACTCAATTCCAGACTGGATGAAATGCAGGCGGCGTTATTACGTGTTAAATTGCAGCATATTAAAGAATTGAATCAGGAAAGAGTAGTACTTGCCGAACGGTATACGAAAGGAATTACGAATGAATATATTGTAAAGCCTGAAATCAGGAATGGTGCCAATAGTATCTTCCATCAATATGTGATCCGGTGTAAGGATAGAAGTAATCTGCAGAAATATCTGGAAGAACAGGGTATTCAGACACAAATTCATTATCCTGTACCGCCACATCTGGCAGAATGTTATGAGCGATTAGGGCATAAGAGGGGAGACTATCCTATTACAGAGCAATATGCGAATGAAGTACTGAGTCTGCCTATTTATACGGGTATGACATGGGAAGAACAGGATTACGTAATAGAAAAGTTGAATACATTTAAAAATAGTATGAATAAAGGAGAAATAAATGATTTCAAAAGCTGAATCAAATGTATTAAAAGCAATATCTATTATAGTTATTGTATTGAACCATTTTTGGGCGTGGATATATAAACCGAAGGATATCGTATTAATGCTATCAGGCAGTTTTTGCCAAGCTGCTGTGGGTATGTTCTTATTCTTGTCTGGTTATGGAATTATGTGTTCTTATCAGCAAAATGGAATAAAAAATTATTGAAAAAAAAGATTTAGAAAGATATATATTCCATTTTTGATTATCTCTACAATGGAATTTTTTATGAAACTTTGGCAGTATCGTAACAATATTGGAGATATGTATATAAAATCTACGCTTTTATCGCTAGTAGGGTTGTATCCCAATAACACAATAGATGGGACGTTTTGGTTTATAACTTTTATCCTCATGCAGTATTTTATTTTTTGGATTGCATTTCGCTTTAATCTTAAGAAGAGCATTCAATGGATTGTATTTACGATGGCATCTATTGGAGGATATGTAATTTTTAAAAATAAATTTATTTGGGTGCGGGAAAATGATATTTATGGGTATTGTTTCTATCTTGGAGTATTATTTGTAGAGTTGAAGGATAAATATGTGGTAAAAGACGGCGGTGCGCAGATTTTACTGGTTTGTATTTGTCTATTGCTTTATATCGTTTCACTAAATGGGTGTGACATTCCTTTGGTATGGTGGCTTAATGGAGCAGTATTGATTATATTGGAAATTATAGTGATTCATACTTTGAGTGGAAAAATTCATTTAAAAAGAAATGTACTGATATCAGTAGGCAAGATGTCTTATGAGTTGTATTTAACGGAAGGAGTATTTTTTTTTCACAAAATATTATATGATTTGGCAGGATATAATTATTGGGGACTAATTATTCATGTCATGCTTATATGTATGATATCCTTTGCATTAAGGCAGATAGAAGTAACAGCAACTAAATTTTTAGACGGAGTAATGAAAGATGTTAAATGAATGCAAATTAATAGAATTCCCACAAAAAGGTGATGAGAGGGGACATCTTGTCATAGTAGAAGGAAATCAGGATATTCCATTTGATATTAAAAGAGTATTTTATATTTATGGTTCTGATAAAGATGTAGTACGTGGAAAACATGCTAATTATGATACAGAATTTGTCCTTATCAATGTAGCAGGCACTTCAAAGGTAAGAGTGACTGATGGCAGGAATGAAAAAATTTTTAATTTAGACAGGCCTCATATTGGAATTTATTTACCTAAACTTGTATGGAAAGATATGTATGACTTCTCAGAGGATTCAGTGTTATTATGCCTTGCCAGTGAACATTATAATCCTGAGGAGTATATCAGAGACTATGAGGAATATTTACAGGTTATGAAAGGTTTAAAATAGGAAAAATCATGCTGCGTAAATTAGAAGAAAAAGATGCTCCTTTTATGTTGGAATGGATGCATGACAAAGAGATCACCGCGGGGTTTCAACGTCCCTTTTCACAGGCAACACTGGAAACAGTTCTGTCATTTATCCAAAACAGTTTTGATGAGGAAAATCAGAATTTTGCATTTGTGAATGCTGAGGATGAGTATTTGGGAACCATCAGCCTAAAGCATATATCCCACGTTAATGATAAGGCTGAATATGCGGTAGTTGCAAGAAAGTGTGCACAGGGAACGGGCGCTGCTAAGAAAGCAACAGAAGAACTCATACAGTACGCATTTACTGAGCTAGGGCTACACAAGGTATACTTAAGTGTATTGGAAGAGAATGTCAGAGCACAGAAATTTTATGAAAAATGTGGCTTCATAAAAGAAGGACTGGAAGTAGATGCTGTAAAGATAAATGGGGTATATCATAATCATATGTGGTATGGGATGATAAGCAGAGATAAATAGGATATATTTGGAATGGAAGCATAAAAATTTTAACAAAGACAAGAGGGTAAATATGGAGAAAAAAAATTTAGTACAAAAAATAAAAAATATACCAGGTAGGATAGAACGGGAAATAGAAAAAAATAAATATAAAAAGAATAAATATGGAAATATACTACAAATACGAAATTTTGAAGAATCAATAAAATATATCAAAGATAACAAAGTAAGTTTTTATCGTTATGGTGATGCAGAAATTGCTGTAATGCGAGGAATGGATGTGCCTTTTCAAAAGGCTGATCCTAAATTAGCACAACGTTTGTTGGAATTATTAAATCTTGAAGAAAATGGGATAGAAGCAGCTATTCCGTATTATTATTTAAATTATGAAGAGGGAATGAATCCTTTTATAGAAGAATTTACTTATGCAATGAAAATACAAAGAAAATTTTTGCTTTCTCACTGTAGAAAAGACAAAAAATATCTTGATACTGCGATGTCACAAGTATATCAAACTTATGAAAATTATGATTTTGATAAGTATTTTGAACAAATGATTGATTTAATTAAAGATAGAGATGTTGCACTTATTTGCGGAAAAGGTATATTGAACGATATAAAATATAATCCGTTTGATTTATGTAAGTCAATTGAATATATTGAAGCACCTAATATAAGTGCCTTTTCGGAATATGACAGCATTTTAGAAAAAGCAAAAAAGATATCCAAAGATAAGCTTATATGTATAATATTGGGTCCGACAGCGGATCTTTTAGTATATGATTTATTTAAAGATGGGTATCAGGCGTGGGATATAGGACATTTTGTAAAAGATTATGATGCTTATCACAAAAAGAATCCAAGAACTGCGGATACACTTATAAAATTTTATCAGCCAGATTAAAATGGGAGAAAATGAATGATAAAAAAAGTAAATTATATTTTAGATAAACCACAAAAGATCAAATTAATTATATTATTAATAATTATTTTTGTCGGAGCTTTTGTAGAGTTACTTGGTGTGTCTTCTATTATGCCATTGATCAATGTTGCAACAAATCCAGATGCAATAGAGAATACATGGTATTTGGCAAAAATTAAGGATTTCTTTGGTTTTACGGAAGTAAAACAAATTGTGGTATTTCTTTCCTTTTTTTTGATAGGTGTATATATTATAAAAAACATATATATCACATTCCAATATAATGTACAATATAGGTTTATATTCAATAATCAAAGACGCCTTGCGGTGAAAATGATGAATTCATATATGCATCAAAATTATCTTTTTCATGTGTCAAGGAATGTAGCAGAGTTACAGAGAAATGTAACGGAGGATGTAAATGGGTTTTATACAGTAGTATTGAACATACTACAGCTTATTGCGGAAGTTAGTGTATGTGTTGTTTTAGTCATTTATTTAATGAGTACAGATATTATGACTACAATAGTAGTTGCTGCCTTAATTTTTATATTTGCAATATTCTTTGGAATTGTATTTAAAAAAGTTCTTGTCAAAAAAGGACAGGAAAACAGGCAGGTAAGTATTAGTTTAACAAAATGGGTGCTTCAATCATTTTCCGGAATCAAGGAAATTAAGGTAATGAATAAAGAAAAATTTTTCCTTGATAATTATGATAAAACATATAAACGGTTTACTGTTTTGCAACGTCAGCAGACAATGCTTTCATTTATTTCAAGGCCAACTATGGAAACAATGTGTATATGCGGATTGCTGATTACAGTAGTAGTGAAAATGATGTGCTTTAATGAGGATATTACTAATTTTATCCCCGCTTTATCAGTATTTGCAGTAGCTGCATTTCGTATGTTACCTTCTTTTAATCGTATATCAGGATATTTAAGTGCAATCATGTTCAATAAAGCCGCCCTGGATGTTCTATATGATGATTTAAAGGAAATTGATGAACTAAAGGCTGATAGTATATTAGATACCAAAAACGAGGTGACAATTCAAAAATTATCTAAAGGAATAGATGTTAATAATATATCCTTTAGATATCCTAATGTTGATAAATGGGTAATTAAGAATTTAAGTATGCATATCGAACCTAATACATCTGTAGCTCTTATAGGTGCTTCAGGAGCTGGAAAAAGTACACTGGCAGATATAATATTAGGGGTATTAGAACCACAGATGGGAATGGTAGAAGTAGAGGGTGTGAATATAAAGGAAAATCTTTCAGCCTGGCATAAATGTATAGGGTATATTCCACAAACAATATATCTAATGGATGATACAATACGGTCTAACATTGCTTTTGGATTAGACAGAGAGCAAATAAACGAAGAAGCTCTGTGGAATGCTATAAGAGGAGCACAGTTAGAACAATTTGTTAAGAGTTTGCCTGACGGACTGGAGACGGTAATTGGTGATCGCGGAGTGAAATTGTCTGGTGGACAGAGACAAAGAATTGGAATAGCACGTGCTTTATACAGTCAACCTACAGTTTTGATTTTAGATGAAGCTACTTCTGCTTTAGATAATGAAACAGAGCGTGAAGTAATGGAGGCAATTGATGGATTAAAAGGAACAAGAACTTTAATTATCATTGCACATCGATTGACTACGATAAAAAATTGCGATGTGATTTATGAAGTGAAAGATGGTGGAATAAAAAAAAGAGAGTATGGAGAGCTTCCTATATAATAAAAAACAGTGTAATTTATTGATATTTTAATAATAAATAAAAATGACTAGAGAGAAGGAATGCGGATGAAATTATCCATTATTGTACCAGTCTACTACAATGCTGATACTTTAGAGTTGATGTATTCTGATTTAAAAAGGAAAGTTTTAGACGTATTAGACTTTGAATATGAATTAATTTTTGTTAACGATGGTTCCAAAGATGATAGTTTATTAGTTTTAAAAAAATTGAAGAAACAGGACTCACAAATAAAAGTTTATAGTTTGTCCAGAAATTTTGGCTCACATGCGGCAATATTATGTGGATTGGAGCATATGACAGGTGATTGCGCTGTGGTAAAAGCTGCGGATATGCAGGAACCAAGTGAATTAATACTGGATATGGTTGCAAGTTGGAAAAAGGGAAATAATGTTGTACTTGCAGTTAGAGAAGAAAGAGATGAAGTTTTTTTAAGAAATTTTTTGCCAATATGTATTATATGCCAGTACACTAGTACGCAAAATGGCTTTGTCTAATATGCCAGAGACAGGATTTGATATTTATTTGTTAGATAAAAAAGTAGTAGATGTCATGTGTGCTTTGGATGAAAAAAATAGTTCCCTTGCATGTCAGATTTTATGGGCAGGATTTAAAACGGAAAAAGTTCCATATACGAGACTTGCACGGGAAATAGGAAGAAGTAGGTGGACTCTTTCAAAAAAGGTTCGATTGGTAATGGACACACTTTTCAGTTTTTCAACAGTGCCTATTAAAGTGGTTACAACAATTGGTATGTTTTCTTTTTGTGGAGCATTGGTTTGGGTAATTGTCGAATTAATATGTAAATTGTCAGGATTGATTGAAGTTACTGGTTGGACTACATTATTTATATTTAATTTATTTAGTTTTGGTGTAATAATGTTGACACTGGGGATTTTGGGAGAATATTTATGGGGAACATTTGATGCTTCTAGAAATAGACCTCCTTTTATTGTTGAAGAAAAGGAAGATAAATAAGAAAAAATATGTTAGAGAAAATAAAAAGTTTAAAGGAATTTAGTTGGATAGAATTCTTGTTACTAGGATTATTATTTTTGTGCCGTTTGCCCCTATTATGTATGGAAACACTAAAGCATTTTTGTGTTATGAAGTTACCTTTTGAAATCCTATTTTTTATGAAGGAGGAAAAGCCAATTATTATTTAAGATAATTAGCTTATATGTGATTATATGGATACAGAAGAATTACAAAACAAGTGGAAAAGATATGAAAAAAGATGGAAATTTAGAGATTTTTATTTTAATAAATGTCTCAGAAGACATGGCATTGTAAAGTATTTTCATAGGGAACCGGTTATGCCATATTATGCACATAAAAAGGTAATGTCTTCCAAACAAACAAATGAATACATTTATAATTGTATTATATCTGGAAAGCCTTTTATGGCATGTAGGTTTGGAAATACTGAATTGCAGACTATGGTTGGTGAATTAAGCAATAGAATAATGGGGTATTCAGATATAAATGAAAATTATACAAGCAAATGGTTTAATCGCTTGTGTGAAGGGGCTGGATTTTTCCCAAATAGTAGAAAATTGCTACCTTTGTTTACGGATTATATGTTAGAAACATGTAAAGAAATAGATTTACTTGCAATGTGGCATTTGAATATGGAAGATTTTATAATAGAAGAGTATGCTTCACAAGTGGATTTGACTTTTCTATTTAGATTGGAGCCGTGGCTTTATGCTGAATATCCGTGGTCGGCAGCATTGAAAAATAAAAGGGTGTTAGTAATACATCCATTTGAGGAATCAATTCAGTCCCAATATAAAAGGAGAACACAAATTTTCCCTAATACAGAAATACTCCCGCAATTTGAACTAAAAACTTTAAGAGCAGTGCAAACAATTGCAGGGGAAAAAGATGAACGATTTTCAACATGGTTTGAAGCACTTGATTACATGTATGAAGAGGCAATGAAAATTGATTTTGACATTGCAATTATCGGATGCGGAGCATATGGGATGCCGCTTGCTGGTAAATTAAAAAAAGCAGGAAAACAAGCTATTCATTTAGGTGGAGCAACACAGCTTATGTTTGGAATAAAGGGAAAAAGATGGGAAGATAACTATCCATCAAAAATAGCGCAGTATTTTAATGATGCATGGGTGTATCCAGAAAAAAATGAAACTCCTAAAAATGCAAGTGTTGTAGAGAAAGGATGCTATTGGAAATAATATATGATTAAGCAATTATGCTTTGTAAAAACGCTATTTAAATAAATAGCATACATATTAAATAATTGTTATATGTACTTTTTAATTACAAAAATTTAAGTTAGAAAAAGGGAAAACATTTGTATATGGCGGTATCTATTATTATTGTTTTATTTTTATTATTTGTTGAAATATTTGGTGTAAAATATATAAAAGAGTCACAAAATGTCCTTAATTATCAGTTTACTAAAATATTGAAAGGGGTTTGTTGCTTTCCTGTTATATTTAGTCATATTTATGCTCCATATGATAATGAATGTCAATCTTGGATTGGGAGTTTTGCTTTTATTGCAGTAGCATTGTATTTTCTATTTGCATCATATGGATTGGAAGTAAGTGTAATAAATAAAAAGGACTATCTTTCTCATTTTTTTGTAAATAGATTTTCAAAAATTTTAGTTCCGTATATTTTATGCATTTTAATACGCTTTCTTTTCCATACACATTTAACTTATGGTGGAGCAAATTTTGTACATGTATTGATTGTATACTATATTATCTTCTATTTTGCACATACGAAATTTTTAGATGGAAAAAAGAGAGAAGTTTTTCTTTTGATATGTACGTTGGGATATAGTATTGGTGGCTTTTTCTTAGGATATAAACTACATCTTCCAGTTATTGGTTTGAAGTGGTATCCTGAATCCTTAGGTCTTACTCTAGGTATTATAATTGCATATCATTATGATAGGATTAATCTGTTTTTTAAGAGGAATATTGCTTTGAAAACCGTTATTATGTTTGCAGTAGCATTTTTCCTAAAGTATTCATATACTCATTATATATACAAGTATTATTTTATAGGTAATTATATATATCGTATGTTGATGGGAATTTCAGTTATCGTGTTTATTACATTATTGTTGACACACATAAAGCTTGGCAATCCATTGTCTACTAAGTTGGGTGATTTATCTTTTGAAATTTTTCTGTATCATGGTCTCTTTTTGCAGTGGTTAATTACCCTTCCAGTTCAGTGGACATCGAATACATATATTATGGCGGTATTTGTATGCACAGTCAGTACAGCTATAATTATGAATAAGATTGGCGTATTTATTATAAAAAGACTTATCAGTATTAATAATACATAATCAAATAGTAAATGATTTATAATAAGTGGTAGTTTTATGATTTAACAACATACAATAAAAAATTATTTTTGTTGTAGTAGCAGAACGAATAAGTAGTATTAAACTTTGAAACTAACTGATCTGAGAGGAGTATCATAATAATGAGCGTTGTTTTGATTATAATTATTAGTGCGCTGGTACAGTCTATTCTTACATGCATTGTAATTCGAAAAAAAAACATAAGAATCCGTATTTATATGGAAAATATTATACTTTTATGGATATCATTTGACTACTATATATTATCTGTAACGAAGTATTATTTAGGATATAAGTGGGAAAATTTGTTAGATAGCTTTTGGAATGCTCAAACAGTTACATTTATACACTATAGTATTCCTTTAATACTCTTTTCTGTTGGAATAAATCTTTTTCTTTTCTTCCTTAAGAGTGAGTTACTCTGTAAAATTTTAAAATTATATAGCGCAAGTTTATATATTTCATTTTTTTTCATGTATTTTATTACAAGAGAAGTTTCTAACAGAGCTGTTACATATTGCCTTATTTTGCATATATGTATTATGATTGTTTTGATTATTGCTACTTGGAGACAACAAGGAGTTAATAGTAAATTAGGGTTTGGGAAAAAGGCTCAAAGAATATTTTTCCCTATATGTACATGGCTGATGTTGTTTTCAATTAGTACACCCGTGGAGTTGTATTTAAATAATTCAGATGATTTTTCGCTTTCTTTTTGGACTTTTTTTTCTAAATTAGTAGTTGTAAGTATTGTTGTGTTATGCTTTTTTGTGATTCTAGGCAGCAGATATTTAACAGATCGGTTAATTCCAATATTTAATATTGCATTATTTGGAATGATATTTATGGGATATATACAGGGAATGTTCCTTAATGGAAAAATGAATCAGCTAGATGGGGTGGAACAGGACTGGAGCAGAGGAACGGTTATTATAAATGTAAGTATATGGCTTATATGTTTTATAGCTTTGTTCATTATATATAAAGTAAATAGTTCAATATTATCAAAAGTTATTAAGTATGGATGCATATATTTAACTTTAATTCAGCTGGTTACAACAGTCTTCTCTATTGCAACATCCTCTAATACAGCAACAAAGCATGAATATGCTATAACTACAGAGAATTTTTGCTCCATTGATAAAAATGATAATATTATCGTTTTTATATTGGATAAATTTGATGGAAGAATTATTGATGAAATTAAAGAAGAGGATGAAGATTTCTTAGAACCTTTAATGGACTTTGTATATTTCCCTAATGCAACTAGTGAACATTGTCCTACAGAAAACAGTATTCCTTTTTTGTTGACTGGAACAAAGTGGGAGCCTGATAGGACTGATAGATACACTACATATGCATATGATGAATCGGCTTTGGTAAACCGGTTATATGACAATAATTATGAGGTGGATATTTATACAGATAATATATATGTTGATGAATCCATGGTTGATAAAATTCCTAATTATCATTCGGATATAAGAAAAAACTGCAACGCATATGATTTATTCAGTATGATGAATATTTGGTCAAGATATAGATTTGCCCCTTTTATTGTAAAAAATTATTATTTTTATTATACATATGAGTTGAATACTTTGTTAACAGATGATTCTTTATACAGTATTCATAATGATTGGAAGATTTATCAACAACTTACACAGGAAAAATTACATATTTCTGAAAACGGAGATAAGGGAACTTTTAAATTCATTCATATGAAGGGTGCACATCCCCCTTTTGTATTATCAGAAGATCTTCATTATACTAAGTATGAAGATAGAAGAGCTGATGAAATGGGAGACAGAATTTCACAGGCAAAAGGTAGTTTAAAGGTTGTATATGAATATTTGGCACAACTTAAGGCATTGGGAAAGTATGATGATGCAACTATTATAATTACTGCAGATCATGGTGAAACACAGTTATTGCATGATGAAGGAGAAAAAATGATAGATATATCCTGCCCAGTTATGTATGTGAAGGATCCTGACTATGATTCTATAGGCCAGAAGAAAATATCAGAGGCACCAGTATGTCAGGCTGATATAATTTCTTTGCTTATGAATAAAGTAGAAAAACAAAGTATGGAAAAATCCTTTTTTGATTATAGCGTGGATGAAGAAAGAAATCGTGTAATGTATAGAGAAGAAGCTGATGAATATACAAAATACGAAATAAATGGTAATGTTAGAGATTTAAGTAGCTGGAAAGTGTTGGAGTATGGGGCAAGGGTTGATACTCAGAAATAAAAGGTATTTCTGTATGATACGAGGAAGGAAGAAATTATGCAAGCAATTATTTTAGCAGCAGGAATGGGAAAGAGATTAAAGGATCTTACAAGTGAGGCAACAAAATGTATGGTCAAGGTAAATGGCGTTGCCATGATCGATCGTATGATGGGACATTTGGACAAGCTTGGTTTATCCAGAGTGGTAGTAGTAGTCGGTTATGAAGGCCAGAAATTGATGGATTATATTGATGCATTAGGTCTGAAGACTCCTATTGTTTATGTAAATAATGAAATCTACAACAAAACAAATAATATATATTCATTATATCTTGCAAAGGATTATCTTCTTCAGGAAGATACCATTCTTCTTGAGTCAGATCTGGTATTTGAGGAAGCAGTTCTGCAGAAACTGATAAATCATCCATATCCAAGTTTGGTTCTGGTCGATAAATTTGAAAGTTGGATGGATGGTACTGTTGTAACGCTTGATGAGGATGATAACATTCAGGCATTTGTATCTAAGAGAGAGTTTGATTTTAAAAGAATTGATGAATATTATAAGACTGTAAATATCTATAAATTCAGTAAAGAATTTTCAGAACTTTATTACGTGCCGTTTTTGGAAATTTATTGTAAGGCAATGGGAACTAATGAATACTACGAACAGGTATTGAAGGTTATTACTTTCCTGGATGATCCTCATATTAAGGCAGTTCGCCTTGGGGGTGAGAAGTGGTATGAGATAGATGATGTGCAGGATCTGGACATAGCAGAATCAATTTTTTCAGAGGGAACAGAGAAATTACATAAATTTCAAAAAAGATATGGTGGTTATTGGCGCTATCCGAAGATGCTTGATTTCTGCTATCTGGTAAATCCGTATTTCCCTAATAAGAAGCTGATTGATGAAATGCAGGCTAACTTCCAGACATTGCTTACACAGTATCCCTCAGGTATGCATATCAATTCTTTAATTGCTGCTAAGAACTTTGGCTTAAAAGAGCCACAGATTATTGTTGGTAATGGTGCTGCAGAATTAATTAAGAGTCTGATGGAAGGACTTACCGGTAAAATCGGTGTACTCCATCCGTCTTTTGAAGAATACGCAAATAGAAGAAAGCCAGAAGATCTGGTGCCGTTTGTGTGCCAAAATCCTGATTATACCTATACTGCTGATGAATTAATGGAATTTTATGATAAGACAGATATAAAAAATTTACTCATCGTGAACCCTGACAATCCATCCGGTAATTATATTCCAAAGGCAGATGTGATTCGTCTGATCGCATGGGCAAAACAACGGAGTATTAAGCTTGTAATTGATGAATCTTTTGTAGATTTTGTAGATATGGAAGAAAATACAACGTTATTGGAGCAGTCTTTATTGAACAGTAACCCTCATTTGTATGTGGTAAAGAGTATTTCCAAGTCTTATGGTGTTCCTGGACTTCGTCTTGGTATTCTGGCTTCAGGAGATGCAGAAGCCATTGCAACAATGAAGAAAGATGTAGCGATTTGGAATATTAATTCTTTTGCTGAATTTTATATGCAGATTTATGAGAAATACAAATCTGCTTATGCTGCAGGTCTTACAAGGTTTTATCAGACAAGAAAGAAGTTTATTGAGGATTTGGCAGAGATTTCTTTTTTACGTGTTATTCCATCTCAGGCTAATTATGTACTTTGTGAGATTACAAAAGATTACACATCAACCGGACTTACAACGATCCTTCTGGAAGATAATATTTTAATTAAGGATTTATCTACCAAGAAAGGCTTTGAGGGAAAGCAGTATGTAAGGATCGCTGTGAGGGATGAAGAGGATAATCAAATGCTGATTTCCGCATTAAAAGCACTTTTACTTAAATAGAGGTAGGACATGGAAGTTTTATATCAAGCATTAGAATGGATTATGAATGGCTGCTATGCCATATGTCATAATTACGGCATTGCAATTATTTTATTTACATTGATCAGTAAGATTATTTTGTTACCTGTTTCTATCTGGGTGCAGAAGAATTCTATTAAAATGGTAAAAATGCAGCCTGAGATTAATTTTTTGATGGCAAAGCATTTTGGGGATAAAGATACGATTGCAGAAGAACAGGCCAAGATCTACAAGCGTGAAAAATATCATCCGATGGCATCTATGATTCCGTTAGTGATCCAGCTTTTATTATTAATGGGAGTAATTGAAGTCATCAAACGTGGTATGACAACAGATGGTATTTCCATGATGTTTCTGGGCATTGATCTGAGTCTTGTGCCTAGTCAGGATGGCATATCCCTTATTTGGTCTCCGATTATAGCGGGATTATCTGCATGGATCATGTGCGTAGCCCAAAATGCCAGCAATGTTTTACAGGCAGAACAGTCAAAATTGAATAAATATGGGATGATGGCCTTTTCGGTCGGATTATCATTATATCTTGGCTGGTTTGTAAGTATTGGTGTTGCACTGTATTGGGTGGCAAGTAATTTATTTGCTGTAGTGCAGTTATATTTGCTCAACTGGGCTATTAATCCGAAGAATTATGTAGATTATGAGGCTTTGGAAAAGAGCAAAAAGGAACTGGAAAAGCTTGGACAGATCGGAGCTAAAAAGAGAAAATTCAATGATCCGGAATCGAAACGTGAAAGACAGGACTACAAGAAATTTTTCTCTGTCGTAAATAAGCATCTGGTATTTTACTCCGAGGGAAGCGGTTTCTATAAATACTATCAGGGAATGATCGAATATTTACTGGAAAAGACTAATTTGACCATACACTATATTACAAGTGACCCTGATGACCAGGTTTTTGAAATTGCAAAGACTAATGACAAATTGAGACCATATTATATTGGTGAGAAACGTCTGATTACTTTGATGATGAAGCTGGAGGCAGATGTCGTGGTCATGACAATGCCTGATCTGGAAAACTTTCACATCAAACGTAGTTATTTGCGGAAGGATATTGAATATATCTATGTACCTCATGGAATGGATAGTTTAAATTTGACTATGCGAACCGGATCTATGGATCACTATGATACAGTTTTCTGTGTAGGCAAGCATCAAAGAGAAGAGATTGAAAAGACAGAGGCTGCTTATGGATTGCCTAAGAAAAAACTTATTAACTGGGGTTACTCATTATTAGACTCTATGAGAGCAGATTATCAGAACCTGGCAAAGGCAGAGAGTACGGACAGAAAGAAGATTCTGATTGCGCCATCCTGGCAGGAAGGAAATATAGTAGATAGTTGTCTGGAACAGATTCTGGATGAATTAAAAGGACAGGGGTATATGATTACTGTCAGACCACATCCACAGCATGTTCGTCACAGAGCAGAGTTTATGGAACAGTTAAAGACAAAATATGCACAGAATCCGGATATTGAGATACAGACAGATTTTTCATCCAATAGTACTGTTTTTGAAGCAGATCTGATGATCACAGACTGGTCCGGTATTGCCTATGAATATGCATACACCACGCAGAAGCCTGTATTGTTTATTAATACACCAATGAAGGTTATGAATCCCGAATATCAGAAGATTGATACAGTTCCGTTGAATATTCTGCTTCGTGAGGAAATTGGCTGTTCGGTCAATCTGGAAGATCTTAGCACATTGAAGGAAAAAGTACAGGATTTATTATCACAAAAAGAGCAGTATTACGACAAGATTGGAAATTTTGTTCAGGAGTATGTGTATAATCTGGGAACAAGTGCGGAAGTTGGAGCCAATTATATGATTTCTGCAATTCAAAAGAAAATAGATGAAAAAAACAATAAGTAAGTTAGGAGAGAAAAAATTATGAAGAACGTATGGAAGATTTTTGGAATGGCTTATGTAGCTGCATGTGGTATGCTTTTATTTGGCGCAAATGCAAAAGCATATATTGATCCATCTGTAGCAACCTATGCAATTCAGGCAATCGCAGGTATTGTCATTGCAGTTGGTGCGGCAGTAGGAATATACTTCAGAAGAGCAAAGAAGAAGATCAATGAAAAACTTGGCGTAGATGAAAATAAGAATAAAGAAGTAGAATCTGATGACATTATTGTGAAATAAATGGAAAAACTACTTTTCCAATAATATTATCATAGGATATTATACCTATTTCAGAATATCGGCTGTCTGTGCTGTGTTCGTAATTATCTCCTATGACAAAGTACTGCTCATTACTCATCTGTATTTTGTCTGTGGCAGCTCCAGAGTAGCTGATATATGTATCAGGTCGTTGAAATGGACTTTCTATGTTATTTACATAGATAAGTCCATTTTTTATTTGAACGGACTCATTGGGACAGGCGATGATTCGTTTGATACAAACAGAGTGGACGTTTGCTGAGTAGAAAACGATAATATCACCATCCTGGAATGTCTTGTTATGTTTGTCAATGATAACAAGATGATTGGGGGTAAGAGTGGGAGACATAGATTCCCCTTGTACTAATGTAAATTGAAACCAGTAGGTGGATATATAGCAGGTCAATATGAGAATAATCAAAATAGTTAGAATGGGTTTTAATTTGTTGATCATAAAGGACTCCTGATGTATGCATTTCTGATAGTTATTGTATCATAGAAAATAGTTATAATAAAAATAATTTTGCAAATATATTATAACCAAAATATATGAAAGTAGTATGCAAATAATTAATATAGTATTAAATATATTTTTTAAAAGTTGTATATATTTATCACATTGCGTCATACAATAAACCAATTTAGGAATAAAAATGGCAATATATTGAAAAGAGTAAGAAAATATCATATTATATAGATGAATATTCGGACAAAGTAATACCGTACCGCATATTGTGGGCAAAACGGACAGTATTGTGAGGTCTGCAAAAGTTGGAAGCAAAAATATATTATAGCAAATAATAGATAATTTTTAGTTATCCGTTGGTTTATTACGCATTATTAAAGGAGAATTATGTTAGGACAAGTTAACTATATTACCTCAAATGATTATCAAGTCCAAGGTCCATATGACGAAATTGAAGGATCAGATTTTGAAAATAAAATGCACAAGTTAATTTCTAATTACATACAGAATTATTTTATTCAAGGACTAAGACTTAAAAAAACACCTAATACAAGAGATGATGGAAAAGATATGATAATAACATCTCCTGTAGAATTTGTTCTTTGGGGCAAGGAATTTAAACATAAAAATAGAAAAGACAAAATTACAGTATATCTAGAATGCAAAAGTACAAAAGATATAAGAGTAAGTAGAGATAAATTTTCACATAACATTTTAGTTGCCAATGATTCAAAGATTGATTATTTTGTCTTAATTACAAATAAATGTATAACACCTGAAGCATATTATTTAGCGATGACTAATGCGGAAGAAAACGGATATGAATTTGTTTTATTTGACAAAATTCTATTAAATATTTTTACGAGTAATAACTATGTGCCATCTTCTGAAGAAACTATATCATACCAGATTATGACAGGACTAGAAAACGGAGAAAATAGACTTGATATTTTTCTATTATTTCAAAATCATAGTTCGCAAACGCAACTTTTTAAATATAATTTGAAAAGTAATCGTAATTGGAAATTATCTGAGGAATCACTAAATAAATTTATAGAGCCATACAGCTGTATGGCTGTAAAAGTAACTGCTTTAAAAGAGTATAATGATGGAATTGATAATTTGCTTTTAAATGTAGAATATGATAATAATACAAAAACAGTTTCTATTAATGGTTCTAATGTAAACTATGTATTTGAAACGCCTTTAGTTGGGCAACAACATAAAAATTTAATCAATCTATTTTCTGAAAAAATATTGAATAATTTTCAGAAATTAATAGTTCATATTCACGGAGAAGCAGGTATTGGAAAAACACGTATTAAAGACGAGATTGTAAGGAATATACAGGATTGTGGTATTGATATATTTGAATTTCATTGTATGGAAAAAAAGCAAGAAAACGATAAAAAAGAATTTATCTTCGGTATGAAAGAAAGAGGTATAATTTCAAATTTTCCAAACCCATATTCCAGGTATGTTGTTATCCTTGAAGATTTTCATTATGCTTCTCATTGTTTAGTTGATTATATAATACATTGTTCAGACCCATCAGTATTATTTGATAATCCTATTTCGTTTATTATCCTAGGAAGAAATGATGACACCATATTTAATAAAGAATATATTAGGTTTACTGAATTTTCAAAAGGTTCTCAATTTATTTTCGATGATGAAATTGAGAAATTGGAATCAAATGATTGTATAGCACTAATTAAAACAATCATTAAAGAAGTACCACAAAAAGTTTTAGATGATATTTGTTATGCAGCTGAAAATAATCCATTTTATATTATTCAATTTATAGAATATTTGTTAGAAAATAAATTAGTTAATATAGCTAATCGAAATACGGTTGGTATAATAAATGCAGCAACTTTTAAAGAAAAAATTTATATACCTCGTAATATAGAAGAACTTTTGGAAAAAAGAATTAATCTTTTGAAAAAACAAATAGGAGTGTTGGCATATGATTTTCTATTAATTTTAGCTTTTAAGAAAAATCTATGTGCTTCTGAATTATTTGATGAGTTGTTTGACTTGGATAAAAATGCAAAAGAATATTTACTACAACATCATTTTATAAAAACAGATTCTACAAAACAGAATATAATTTTTGAACACGAGAACATCTATCAATATTGTGCTAAATTACTTTCAACAGATTGCTATTCAAATGAAATTTATAAAAAAATATATAAAACTAATATAATTTTTAAATCATTGAATAAATTTGAAAGAGGAAAAGTCTATTATAAAAATAAGCTATATGATGAAGCACTTGAATCATATCAGGAAATTATAAAACAAGTAAAATTATTTGATAATGTCGCTGCAATAAATATGCCTTTTTACTATTTAGAATATATTGATGATATTTATTATATATTTTTAAAGAGAAAAGAATATGAAATGTGCGAAAAATGTATTTTATCGGTATTATATATTTCATTACACAATATTTCTAATGGCTATGCTACTTGTAACATAAAGAGTATTGAAAAAAAGATAAAAGAAAACCATAAAAATAATTATAAATTGCAGATTTCATATAAACAGATGAAAATGCACTATTATATGCAGTGTGGTAATAATCTGAAAGCCTTTCAACTGGGATCAGAGTTGTTTGCACTTGAACGATATAATAATTCTGATTTATTTAGTCCAGATGTTAGATTTAACTTATTTGATAGGATGTCAAGTTTATATAATCAACTTAATCATAAAGAGTTAGCAGAACTCTACAATAAATTAGCGTTTGATGTTGCAAAAAGAGAAAATAATAATACGTTTTTTGCATTGTCATATATGACATCCTCCAAAATATGTTTCTTTGAAAATCCGGACAAGTCTTTAGAACATATGCAAAATGCACAAAAATATATATCTTGTATTAAAAATACTCGATTAAGTTGTCATAACCAACTTAGTATTATATCTGCAAGATTCCTTATTAAACCTAATGTAGACAAAAGTGATTTATTACAAGAGGTAAAAGAACAATTAAATATTGCAAATGAAATTCAATATCCTATTGCACAAATACGCTCGTATTATTTAATGGCTGTACTTTTATACTGCCAATTATCGGAAACAGTTGATTGGGATTTAATAATATCATATTTAGACAAAGCAATTGAACTATGCATATACAATGCAAGTATAAAATTTTTGCCAAATATTTATAATATGAAAGCAATAGTAGCTAACAATTTAAAGAAAAGCACAGACTTAATATTTAAATATTACAATACAATGCTTCTATATTTAAAACAACAGAATCAACTTTTTTTAGGAAATTTTGACTTTACTTATAGTAATGTTATTAATTTGACAAATTACGCATTATTTTTATTAAAAAATAATGGTGAAAATGAGTATTATAACTTTATGTCTCAAATTGGAGGTTACAGCGTTGATGTATTTTGTGATTTTAAATGTTCAGATAATAAATTATGCTTTTATTCATGTACAAATATATTAGATAAATTTAAAGAAATAGAGCAAGGGCTATTAGAGCATAAATTCATTAATAACTTTGATGCGTCTAAATATAATTTGACTGATCAAAATGCGGAATATTATATACCGTTGCTTGTTTAATTTTTTATAATTTTGTAATTTTCAATAAACAGAACATCAATATTTGTACGTAAAAATGTGGAAATAGCATCATTAGGTGATTCTACTATTGGCTCGTTATTGTCATTAAAAGATGTATTTAATACTACTGGTATTCCAGATAATTTTTCGAATTCAGTTAAAATATTATGTATTAGCATATTTGAGTTTCTATTTACCGATTGAATACGAGCAGAACCATCAATGTGTGTAATGGAAGGTAATAATTTTTTGTATGAATCTTTGACCTGAGCCGCTAAAAGCATATATGGAGAATTAACAATAATGTCAAAAATCTCATATTGTTTTTCTTCGGTAACAGTTGGCGCAAAAGGTCTAAACGTTTCACGGTGTTTTACATGTTTATTAATTATATTTTTCATATCAGGGTTACATGGATTGGCTAAAATACTTCTATGACACAGAGCGCGGGGACCATTTTCGCTTCGACCATGTAATAATGCTACTATTTTGTTTTGATATATCTCTGATGCAATGTCTTCTGCAAGAGATGACAGTGGTACTATAGTATAGTTTAATTCATGTGACATAATGTCTTTTTCAATATCTGTAGTAGTATAATCAAATCCCAAATAGGGCAGGGACTTAGAGGTATTTGAGATTGCATAGTTGCTATGCAACATTTTATATGCAACATATGCTGAACCAATTGCCTGACCTTCATCACCAGAGGAAGGACAAATATGTATCCGAATATTAGGATGCTCTCTTACTATTTTATAATTTAAAGGGCAATTAAGGAATAAGCCTCCAGTTAAACAAAGATTTGCAGGATGATATTTATTAGCTATATAATTTATTATTTCACTAGTCTGATTTTCAATATATGATTGAACAGTATGAGCTATATTGGATTTATTATTAATCAGGTAATTATAATAAGAGATATTGGATTTTTTATATAAATTATATAATTGGTCTAGTATATCGGTAAATTTAAGGGAAAATTGCAAAGAATCTATTTTAGAAACCGGGAAATTAAATAGATTAGTTCCGTATGGCGATAACCCCATTGTTTTCCCTGCACCAAATGGACCATAACCAAGCAATGATGTTATTTGTCCATATTTTTTCCCTAAGCTTATTTGTTCATCCTTATAAGCTAGGTTCATAAAAGGATAATTATACATTTGTGGTCTTGTAAAACCATGAATATAATTGCTTTGCAATCTTCTCTCGAGTAAAGATATTATTTCGCCCTTAGCATAAAAAAGTGATTCAGATTCTTCCATTTTTTCTACTATATCTCCGCCACCATCGGCTACAAAAACAAGTGCTTCATTAAAACCTGATGTGTTGAAACAGGATTCAGCGTGGGCAAGATGATGAGATACAGGAATAACTTGTGGAAAATTTAGATTATAATGTTCAGATAACATTTCCTTAGTGTATTCATATAAATTATGTATATCAACAGAAGTACAACTAACACCAATACAAGAGATTTCGTGAATAGATATATGTAAGTATTTTAATAAGGCATCAATGGCTTCAAACGGAATACTTAAAGAACTTGAATGTTTTATACGATCTATTCTTTCTTGCGCAATAGCCCCTAATAGAACACCGTTACTTACAACAGCCACTCCGCGATCGTGTCCCATGTTTATTCCCATACTAATATCTCTACTCATAATGACTTTCTCCTTAAAAGTGATGATAAAAAACTAGTAGATAACTAAAAATTATCCTTCAATCCTCATCTTCTTCCTCGGATGCTTATTAGTCAGAATTTCCCTTTGCTTTGCTAATGTAACATGGGTATATATTTCAGTTACATTGATGGAGCTGTGTCCAAGCATTTCCTGAATATAACGAATATCCACATCTTCTTCTAAGAGTGCTGTTGCAAAAGTATGACGAAACATATGAGGAGTAATATGTTGCTCTATGGATGCAACAGAAGTATATTTATTTATCATTCTTCTTACACTTTGGCCGGAAAGTGGTTTGCCGGATTGACTGGCAAAAAAATGATTACAGGAAACAATTTCCTTGTGATATTCTTTTTCATATTCTTTTAAAATGTCTAATACATCTTCGTTACCAATATGTATCCGCCTTTCCTTACTGCCTTTTCCATAGATCAGAATGGAACCTTCATAGAGATTGACTTCATTTGGAGTCAGGTTGCATAATTCGGATATGCGAATACCTGTTGCAAATAGAAATTCTATAACAGCCACATCACGAAGTGCGTTTCTTCTCTGATATGGCGTACGAGCCGTCTGGTGTTCATGATAGATTGTTGCTAAGATGCTTTCGATAGAGTGCAAAGGGATTGTTTTAGGCAAAAGAATTGGTTCCCGGAAACGAATGTGCAGTTTGTCAAAAGGATTTTTTTCAAGAATTTCTTTGTACTCAAGATAATGGAAAAAAGCTTTGGTAGACGCTAGTTTGCGTTTGACGGTTTTGGGCTTGTAATGTGCATGTAGAGAACTGATGTAGGATTCAAGGATAGGAATAGAGAGTTCTTTTACATCAGTATCTTCAATGAAACAGAGAAATTGATTTAAGTCTATCATATAGGATTTGATGGTCTTGGAATCCAGTTTTTTTTGAGCTGTGCAATAGGCAAGATAATTTGAAAGATGTGATTGATTTTTTGTTTTCATTTTATAGAGTCTCCTTTGATTAATATTTTGTAACTATTCAGAGCCATGCAAATTAAGGCAGAATATGCTTGTTTACAAGCATATTTGACTCAATTTATATGGCGAAGTAACCACATGAGCAAAAAACAAGCTGTGAAACAGCGATTTTGCGAATGGGGTTCTGAATAGTTACAATATTTTAATATGTATCGGATTTTTGCAAAAATCAAATTATTTACGTGACCTGGCAGATTGGGAAGGATAAATTGTAGCAGTTGAATACCTGAATGAATTAGAATAGTTGCTTGAATTTTTGATATAATAGTAACCATAATGTGTTAATGTATTGTATAATACATAAGAAAGATAAGCGTATGGACAGAATGGAGAGTAACATGGAGAAAATTTTTATTTCGAACATTAAAATCAATAAAGTACGTCACTTGGAAAATATTGAAATTAAATTATCTGACCAGGAGGCCAAACATTTAATTATCACTGGGAAAAATGGAAGTGGTAAAACCAGTTTGCTAAATTCGATAGCTACTTTTTTGGGTTCAATTACAAATTCGGATAACCCGATGGATGCGATGCGCTATCTTGAAAATGATAAAAAAAATCTGATAGTCAGCAAAGAAAAAGGAAATACTTTAGAAGTTCGAAAAATTAAAGAGCGTATAGCATATTTTGAAAAAGAAATTGAAGAAACTTCTGCAGGGATCATGTTAGACTTAAACTGTTCATTAGAGGACGTTCGACAGGAATTTCAACAAGGGCATTTTATCGTAGCATATTATAAGGCGGATAGAGTTTTTAGAGCTCAGGTCCCCAAGCATGTGGAAAAGGTTGAACTGAAAAATGATTATACGATAGATGAAACTCCTCGAGATGATTTTATTAAGTATTTACTTGACCTAAAAATGACACAGGCGTTGGCTGCTTCTAATGGGAAAGAAGAGAAGGCAGGAAAAATTAAAGCATGGTTTGAACGTTTTGAAAAATTGCTACAGACAATTTTTGAGGATGATTTTCTAAAACTAGAATTTGATGAAGATACATTTAAGTTCAAAATTATCATGAATGGAAGGGAACCATTTGATTTTAATACGCTTTCCAGCGGTTTTGCAGCCGTATTAGACATTGTGGTAGATGTTATTATCCGAATGGAAAAACAGATTACTACGGTATTTGATTTTTCTATACCGGGTATTGTTTTGATAGATGAAATAGAAACACATCTGCATTTAGCTTTACAGAAAAAAATATTAGGATTATTAACAACTATTTTCCCCAATGTGCAGTTTATTGTTTCAACGCATTCACCATTTGTTATTAACAGTATTGAAAATGCAATCATATATGATCTGGAAAAACATTTATTAGTAACAAATGGACTGTCAAATGTACCATATGCAGGAATTGTAGAAGGATATTTTGATTCAGATACAATGTCAAACAGTTTAAAAGAAAAATTCGAAAGATATAAAATTCTAGTAAATAAAAAAGAGTTATCAGATGATGATTTTGAGGAAATATCTGAACTGGAAATGTACTTGGATGAAATTCCGGATTATCTTGCACTGAATATCACAACGGAGTATCAACGCCTGAAGTTAGCGTTAAGAAGCAGGGAGGACATTTAATGGTCAAAATAGTAAGATCTTTTCCTGCGCCAGTTTCATTACAGGAAGAAGCTAAGAAAAAAGGTGGAAGCTATGAAAAGAATGATGTAGTGGAACAATTGAAAAAGGATTTTCATAATAAGTGTTATATTTGTGAGATGGATAAATTGCAGGATCCTCAAGTGGAACATTTATTGCCACATAAAAATGGAAAGTATTTAGATAGAAAGTTCGATTGGAATAATTTGTTTTGGGCATGTGGACACTGTAATAATGTAAAAAATCAAAATAAATATGATGAGGGAATTATTGATTGTTGTAAAACTGATCCTGAAGAGGTAATATCATTTCAACTGGAAAATGAGAATGTACATATATTTGCTAGAGATGAAAAAGATAAGAATTCATTATTAACGGCAGAATTGGTAACGGAAGTGTTTAGCTTAAGAAATACATCGATGCGTGTATATAAAAGTGAAATGAGATTTGAAGCATTGACAGAGGAAATGAATAAATTATATGATTCTATTGAAGAATTCCAAAACAATCCGGATTCGAGAGTGGCAAAAAGGAAAATAAAAGCATTACTTAGAAAGGAATCCAGATTTGCAGCGTTTAAGCGGGAATACATACGAGAGAATCACCCCCAATACAGACAATTATTGGATAATGATTTGTGGTGTTTTCATTAGGTGTAATAGGTGAGGAGAATAAGCAGGAAAATACAGACATAAAAAAATAAAAGGGAGAAAACAGTGAAGAGAATTAATATAAATATAGTAGCCGCATTATTAGGCGGTATTGCGTTTGTACTCATCTATGGCGTAAAAATATTAAATCCACTCTATACAGACTGGTTATTAACAGGAGGTGACCCATCCCAGCATTATCTAGGCTGGGAGTTTTTCAGACGTTCAGACTGGTATTTCCCTTTGGGATTAACAGACCAGTTGGCATATCCGTTGAAGACCTCAGTTATATATACAGATTCAATTCCGATATTTGCTGTTTTTTTTAAGCTGTTCCGAAGTATATTGCCCCAGCAATTTCAGTATTTTGGTATTTGGGGATTGTTATGCTTTGTTTTACAGGGATATTATGCAGCGAAGATTTTGGGTGAGCGTAGTTCTTCCAAGACAGTAATTTTGGCAGGGAGTATTTTCTTTATTGTATCGCCTATTATGGTTTTCCGTATGTATTATCATACTGCTTTGGCAGCGCACTGGCTGATCTTATTGGCGATTTATTTTTATTTCAAACATGAAAAAGAATATAGGGATATTTTCAAGCCTGTAATGCAGTGGGGAATACTTGGGATTCTGATTGGGTCTATTCATCTGTATTTTGTACCAATGTGTGGAGCGATTCTTTTGGGATATATTCTATGCAGTATATGGAAAGAGAGAAAGATACGCATTAGATTTTTCTATCCCGGTATCAGCTTTTCTGTGGGATTATTTCTGACGGTTTATTTACTGGGAGGATTCAGCAGTGGAGCGGACACAGGAACAAATAATCTGGGACTGTTTAGCTTTAACCTGAATGCGTTTCTCAATCCCATGAGTTATTCCACTCTTTTAAAGAATACTTCTTTATGGGATTGGCCGTTTTATACGCAAGGTCAGTATGAGGGATTCTCTTATTTAGGAATGGGTATTATTTTACTGTGTGCATGTGGCATTGTACTGATGATAAGAAATATATTCAGAAGAAGGAAACCATCTGTTTATCAGATAATGACAGTTTTAATGAGTGTTGGATTGATTGTTATGGCTGCTTCCCCGACAATTACTTGGAATGATAAATTGTTATTGCAGTTACCATATTCCAGCACGATATACAAATACTGGGGAATTTTTGGTTCCTGTGGCCGTATGGCATGGCCTGTGGTCTATTTTCTGATGATATTTGGAATTACCTCCATAGGCAATATGAAATGGAAACGGAAAGAGATCTCCAACGTAATAATAATACTGGCATGTTTGGTGCAAGTGATTGATTTAAGTGGACAGCTGTACAAAAGACATGAGAACTATAGTAAGAAGGTTGTTTACCAAAGTCCGCTGGCAGGAACCGTATGGGATGATATTATTTCCACCGGAGAGTATAAGCATGTTGTATGGGTCACTCATAATGTAGATCATGATGATGTGATACAGGTTGCAGTTTATGCAATGAGGAATGACATGACAATGGGAAATTTTTATTTCGCACGGGGAATTGACAAGAGGGATATTACTGAAGAACAGTTGCAGAATACATCAGAGGATTGTGTATATGTTTTCTTAAAGTCTGATGATACATTTGAGTATGAAATTTATGAAAACTATGAGGATGTACTGCATTTTTATCCTTGTGGGGATTATATGATAGGAACAGTGAAGAGTTTATGATTTTAGCAATTAATTATGCAGATGAAAGCTTTTCCAAGGCACAGAAGTGGAATTTGGAAACAGCACTCCGTTGGGGAGCAGATAGAGTAATCGGATATACGCCGGAAGATATAGATGAGGAATTCAGAGAGAAGAATAAGGATATTCTGGCTGCGAAGAAAGGAAATGGTTTCTACTTGTGGAAACCGTATTTCCTTAACAAAGCATATAAGGAATTGGAGGATGGAGATTATCTGATCTATACAGATGCAGGGTCCATATACATTAATAAGATTCAGTATCTTATTGATTGTATGGAGAAAGAAGAGATGGATATCATGACTTTTTCTCTGGAAAAGGAGATGCTGGAGCGCAAATATAATAAGCGGGATGCATTTGTCCTTATGGGATGTGATATACCTGAATATGCCAACACTCCACAGTCTATAGGTGGATATGTGGTATTAAAGAAGTCTCCTTTTGTGGAGAAATTTTTGAAAGAAGATCTGGAATATGCGCAGGATCCTAGAATTATTACGGAACAGGAAAATACACAGGGAAAACCCAATTATCCGGACTTTGTAGTACATAGGCATGATCAGGCGGTATGGTCTTTAATGGTAAAGAAGTATCACTTAAAAAGATTTAGAGATCCCTCACAGTTTGGTATACAAAATTCATATGAAAAGGAAGTAGAGGAAAGAAGTACATTCCCACAGATTATTGACTCTCACAGGATGAATGTGGGAAGCCGGTTTGAATTAAGCTGGCGAAGAAGCAGATTGGGAAATATATATATAAGGATCAAATCTAAATTAGGGAATAGATAGCCATAAATACAAAGGAAACTATTTTATCTGAAAGAGGAAGTATACAATATGAGGAAGAGAAGAACAATATTAATATTTAGTTTAATAGCGGCAATTTGTTCGACAGTTGCGTTATTGGCTGATGTGGAAACAACGGGTAATCTGTCCATGGCGCTTAATGGGGATACAATAGTATCTTTTATAACGGTAATTGGATTATTTGTAGTATACAGAAATGTACTGTTGAAGGAGAATAATTTCTGTGTATCTGCAACGATTAGAGCTAAGATTGGGAATGCAGTAACAGCTTTACTTTTTTCTGTCTGCATGATCATTGGAAAGTCACAGAATGCTCATGTAGATCTGAAATATCCTTTTTTGGCAGTTATTATGTTTCCGGGATATTTATGGTTCTTTTACTTTTTGCTTTCTTTTTGTACACAGTGGCTTACTAGGGCTGTTAGAAGAGAGAGCGATGAGGCTTCGGGTAAGATAACGGAGTGGATATTTGATGAGCATATAATGATAAGTGTATTTATATTTGTTTTTCTATGCAGACTTCCGTATTTGATAGCTTTTTTCCCTTGCAGTATGTCATGGGATGGGGGAGCTCAGATCAGTAACTTCTATGGAATAGAGATTTTTACCAATCATCATCCTCCATTGTGCAGCTTTTTCTATGGTGCAATCGCATGGTATTCACAGAAATGGGGATGTGCGAACCTGGGGATGTTCATGATTCCGTTGATTCAGACAGCTTTATCGGCATGGGCTGTTTCACAACTGTGTATTTTATTATATAAATTAAAAAGCCCATACTGGATGCGTTGGGGCACTCTGTTATATTTTGCACTGTTTACGGTCTGGAGTATATTTGATGTTACGGTGATCAAAGATTCCATGTACTGGCAGTTTACTCTGCTGTTTGGTGTAGAAGCAGCGAAGTGCCTGTATTTTAAAGATGAGTTCTTTGCAAAGAAAAGAAATATGCTCGGAATGATAATTTATGCCGTTCTTGTGGTGCAGATCCGTAATAATGGTGTATTTGTATTGTTATTTATGGCGCCTTTTATCATTTTAATGTCTCCTAAAGGTAAAAAATGGTGTACAACGGCGATTGTAATAGTGGCATTGGGAATATCGGCATTATTGAATCAGGTAGTATATCCGGCAGCAGGGGTAATCAGTCTTGAAGATAAAGTAGATACCTATTGCATTATGTTTCAGCAGACAGCGAAATATGTACAGGAGCATTCAGGAGATGTTACGCCCAAGGAACGGGAAGTACTGGATAAGTTGTTTGATTATGAGGAACTTCAGAAAGCATACGAACCGCATCTGGCAGACTGGGTAAAGAATTGTCTGAGAAAACAGGAAGGCAGTACAGATGATCCAACAGGAAGTTATTTTGCAGGTTTAAAGAAGGACTACTTCAGAGTATGGTTCCAACAGTTCATGAAACATCCATTAACATATGTGGAGGCTTTCTTTGAATGTTCCTATGGATATTATTATCCGGATGAGGGAACGTATAAAGAGGGACTCGGGTTCTATGAAGAAGAAAGATACATGTTTACCAGAAGTATGTCAGATGCAAGCCAGATAGAGGGATTGGCACGTGCCAGATTCCTGATGGAACAGGTCAGTAAGCTGGAATATGCTCCGGGTATTGGAATGTTGTACCGTTGCGGTTTCTATGCGTGGTGCGTTATATTCGCTTTTATATATGCAGTGGTGTGGAGAAAATATAAGATGGCGGTTATGACAATACCTGCGGTAACCAATTTACTAGTGTGTATGATTTCACCTGTGAATACCTGCATTCGGTATGCGATGCCAACAATGTGCATGATTCCGTTGCTTGCTGCATTGCTGTGGTACAATGAGAACCGGGAGTCAGGTGACGAAAGGCTATATTGATAGAAGAGGACAAGTGAATGAAATTTGATATTTTGGAAAAATGGAAGCGTAGAATGCCAAGACATACGAGGATATGTCTGATATCCGGTCTGTTGATTGGGTGGCTCACACATTTCTATATGTTTACACATAAATTACCGAACTGGGATGATCTTAATAATATAGGAGCACCCGGAAGCGGGGATTATCTGGGCAGATGGTTTTTGAAGTATATTCATCCATTGGGAGGAAAATATAGTATTCCGGCAGTACATGGATTCCTCTTCGTTGTGTTTTTGGCAATTGCAGCGTGTTTTGTTCTGGAGATTGTACAGATAAAAAGTACTACGGGGGCAATATTGGTTCCGGCGGTCATGGTGACATTTCCAAGTGTGGTCAGTACAATGACTTTTATGTTTATGGCACATACATCAGGAATTGCAATTATGATGACATGTGCAGCGGTATATTTACTGCGAAAGTACAAATATGGCTGGATGCCTGCCACAATTATGCTGATATGTGTGTTGGGAACTTATCAGAGTTATATCAGTATCGCAATCGGGTTAATGCTTGCCGGCATGATAGTGGATCTTATAAAAGGGAAAAAAGCAGATAAAGTGATCAGGAGCGGTTTCCTATGTGTAGGGATTCTGGTTGGGGCAGTCGTTGTATATATGCTGCTGTCACATGTTATATATCCCAATCTGGATAATGAGTCATATGGTGGGGTAGGAAATATGGGACAGATTGAAATATCACAGGTTCCAACATTAATCGGAAGATGTTATAAACGTTTCCTTGAGTACTTTTTGTGGAAGCCATTTGCATTTGTTACAAAGACATCTCAGACTATGAATATCCTGGTATGCATTCTGGCAGTTGCATTGTTTGCATATTTGGTGTGGAAGAAACGGCTTTATCGTAAATGGATGGAATTGACATTGTGTATAATGCTTTGTGGATTTATGCCACTGGCAGTCGCATTCATTTATTTTATGGCTCCGGAAGTAGATTATTCTATGCTTATGTTTTATGGATATACATTAATTTATGTGCTTGTACTTGCAATGGCAGATATCTGCATGGCAGAATGGGAGCAGAACAGTGGCATAGGATTGGAAAAGTGGACAGAATATAGCCGTTATGGTCTTGTTATAGTAACAGCAGTGGTAGTGTTTATAAGCTGTTATGCGGACTATCTGGTCACCAATAAAGCTTATTTAAGAATGGATATTGCAGTAAGCAGGGTAAATAATTATTTTAACCGGATTATTGCAAGTGTAGAGGCACAGGACGACTATCAGAATGGCGATGATGTTACTTTCGTGGGAAATTTCTATTATAAAGAAAATCCCAGTGTAGTAGAATTTGATGTTATGGATTCTGAGTCACTGCGTGAACTTTCCGGTGTTGCCCTGGAAAATGGGTTGATGACATCAGGGGCAAGGGATAACTTTATCCGCCATTATGTTGGATTTGATATGGCGGATCTGTCAGAGGGAGATAAAGAAAAAATAGCTCAGACAACGGAATTTAAGGAGATGCCGGATTATCCTGCCCAGGGGTCAATTCAGAAATTAAATGGCATATGGGTAGTGAAATTATGCGATTATGAGGACTAGAGAATGATATTAGTAGTAGATTGTTTTAAATTAGTGCGTGGAGCGGGTAAGAGCATTGGTATTTATAATCTGGCTCTTAATCTGGTAAGAAATCTTGTAGAAGAGAAGGCAGGAACCAAAGACAGTGAAATAAAACAGTGCAGAATTGTAGTTCTGGGTAATGCCCATAATGAAAAGGAATTCAATATACCGGGGGTAGAATTTGTATGCATAGAGCATAATCCGTTAAATAAACTCAGGTGTATATGGTGGGAATTATTTGAGGTTTCATTTGCAGCCAGAAAATATCATGCTGATAAGATGATCCATCCACGTGGATATGCACCTATATTAAAAATGACAAAGGAATATATTGTTGTACATGATATGATTCCTTTTTACTATGATGAGCACTATAAAGGGTATTTTAATCGATTGGAAAACTTCTACATTATGTGGAGGTTAAAGGCTTCTATCCGGTCCTGTGACAGAGTGATCACGATTTCGGAGGCTTCATGTGAAGACATTTTGAAACGGGTGAAAGTATCAAAGGATAAAATATCAGTCATTTATAATGGATATAATCGTATTAGTGAGTTACCTATCCAAGGAATCAAAGAAGATTACATGATTGCAGTAACTTCTGATTTACCGCATAAAAATGCGGAGGGAATTATCAGGGCTTATGAAAGATATTGTTCCAAAACAGATAAACCGTTGAAGCTTCGTATTATAGGGATCGCAGATGTGGCTCAATATCATTTATCACAGGATGTAGGGAATAATATTATTTGCTATAAATATATTGAATCAAATGAAGAAATGCATCATATGATAGCAGCTGCTAAGATATTCCTGTTTCTCTCTTTGGTTGAAGGGTTTGGATTTCCGCCTATTGAAGCTATGCAGCTTGGAACTCCGGTAGTATGTTCCAAAATGAGTTCGTTGCCGGAAGTAGTAGGGGATGCAGCCATACTGGTAGATCCGTGTGAACCAGATGAGGTAGCAGATGCATTGGTGAAATTGCAGAATGATGCAAATAAGCAACAGGAGCTTATTGTTAAAGGATATCATAATGTAGAACGTTTTTCGTGGGACAAAACAGCTAATAAATATGCGGATATTGTAATGAAATAGATTTGATATTTATATATGATGAGTCTTGTTGAATACAGGCTATCTATTCTCTACCCACATAAAAATAGCGTAGCAGTCATTAAAGCTGCTACGCTTAAAAGATCAACTTTTATAGGTCATTTTTCTTTAATTTTGTTATATTTTTAGCACCAATTCCTTTGGGTGTTAAATAGATTTTAAATGATACTCGGTCACCTACACTGATACCCTCATATGCATTATTTTTTGAAAAGAACAGAGCATTTTTATTGGTATGCTTTGCATTTGATATAAAACCATATGTATCTTTTATCTTTACCACTACACCTTCATTTTCAGATTTAATTTCACTGGCTTCATCTCTGAATGTTGATAAGTTAGAATAAATTGAATTGTATAATTCACGGTAACTATTCAGAACCACATGCGCAAAACCGCATCTTCGATGCTTTCTTTTTGCTTATGTGGTTACTTCACCATATAAATCGAGTTAAATATGCTTGTTCACAAGCATATTTAACTCGATTTGCATGGCTCTGAATAGTTACAATTTTTTAAGTCATATTCTATAGAAGCACATATTGAAAACATTTCTACACGAGTGCCTAAATTTAACTTTTGCATAATAATTTTATAATGTTCCTTTCTGAAAATTTTATATGTGGTAATCGTTAGATTTTATTCAATAATTGTATAAAAGTGTTCTGCAAATTTTGAAATAGTAATTAATGCTGTAGTACATGAAATAACAAAGATTGCAGAGGCATGATCTGTAAAATACATGATGCCACTGATTACAATAATGAGCCCAAGCAGAATACACACTTGCCTTGGAAAACTGTCTTCAGGAGCATACTTATAGTCTCTATAAACCTGAAAAAGAATTACACCAAGGGACAGCGCAAGGATTATAAAGGATACCCATGGAGCAGGGGTAAATAATCTAACAAGTATAAGAATACATAATAACGTCATAAGAGATAAAAGAAAACATGACTTGTAAGTTTTAAGATGAAGACCACCAAGATAAGATCGTAATGGAATGAATATGGCAAAGAAGAGACATCCTTCAAGAGGCATCCTGAAGAGTGCAATAACGATAACGCTTACCAGAATAGACAAGCCATGTTCAAACATCATTTGTATGCCATAGCTGTATATGTTGTATTGCTCTTTACTGATATAATTGTGGGATAATAAATAATTTGATAATGCACGACAAAGATTTTCCATAGCTTGCCTTTCTGAATAAAGCTTACGCAGGTAATTATAATGCGATATATAATTAAAAAGTTAAAGAAGTTGAAAATAAGAAGTTATATGTAAAAATTAATATATTGCTTAGTATCTGCCCTTTTAAGAATATGAGTCTCACATAGGAAAAAGGTATTATATAATGTAAATATCAATAGATAGGGAGCAATACGAATGATACAAATAGCAATATGTGATGATGACATGACAACAACTTCTCAAATTGAAGAATATATTAGGCAGATTGAAATAGAACAACATATACAGGTACAATACCGTATTTTCTTTGATGGAAAATCTTTTATGCAAAGTGTTGAGAGCGGGGAAGTATATGATCTGATTTATTTAGATGTTGAAATGCCTTTGATGAAGGGCTTGGATGTTGCAAAGAAATTAAGAGAAATGGAAATATCGTCTTTAATTATTTATATTTCCAATTATGAGACATACTGTGAATCCATGATTGAAACGGAACCGTTCCGGTTTCTGAGAAAGCCAATCAATGATGTGAATCTGTTTAGAAAATACTTTATGAGTGCGTATAAGAAACTGGAAAATAGAAATGAGTACTATACATATTCCTATAAGAAAATTCATCATAAGATAAATATTAACGATATTATGTATTTTGAAAGCAACAATAGAAAAATATGTATACATACAAATGGAAATCAAGAAAACAATACATTTTATGGTCAACTGGATAAGGTTGAAAAGGAGTTGGAATCCAAGTTATGTACATTCATTCGGATTCATCAGTCTTATCTGGTAAACAGTACGTATATCAACACGGTACAGCATGATGCAGTCATTCTGGAGAATAAAGATGAACTTCCAATCAGCGAAAAACGTCAAAAGGAGATACAGAGAAAGCTATTTCTGGAGAGATAGGTGGAGAATATAAGCAATGATATATGATCAGATTATAAATATATTGATGGTTGCCTTTGGAACTGAAATAGTAAGACTTTATTTTCAGGTATTTTGCTGGAAGAGAAGAAATCCACATAAAACAAGATGGGCTGTGTGGCTTTTGTATGTCGTTTTTCAAATAATAATCATGATATACAATGCCAGTCATCCGTTGGCTATATTGATAATAAATATTCTGTTGGCTTTTCTAGTATGCAAACTGACATACGATGTGGAGTTCAAGCTTGCGGTATTTCTGGCTGGAACATTATACGTAGTATGGATGTTAGTAGAGGTAGCTACAAATTATGCATTGACATTGACTGGAGTTGCATTACAAGAGAATGGATTTATAGTAGGAGTTATTATTTCCAAGATTGTTATGTATATTCTACTGCTTATAATGAGCAGATATACAAAAGCGGATTATATGGCTAATCTGCCATTCAAATACTGGCTGAGTTTATTTACAATTCCTGTTGTAACAATATTTATAATCCATAATTCATTTATGATAACTGTTGGCAGCGATAGAAGTGTATTCTTTTTTACGTCAACAGTTTTATTGATTTGGGTTAATTATATGATTTTCGATGTGTATAACAGGCTGGGAAAGCAAATGCTGGATGACAGAAGGCTGTTAATATACGAGCAACAATTAAAGATCTGTGAGCAGCAGGCTAATACAAGAGAACAGGCTTATCAGGAGACTGCAAGGTTAAGACATGATCTAAAACAGTATTTATTGGCATTGTTTACTGATATAGAAGCAAAAGACTATGATTTGGCACAAAGTAAGATACAGGAGCTGCTGGACCAGAATCAGATATATCGTCAGGAGGTTGTACATAGCGGAAATATCTGTATAGATGCATTATTAAGTTATAAACATGCAGAGACGATACAGAATAAGATAAAGGCAGAGTATGAGGTGTCGGTTATACCGGAGCTGCCTTTTGAACGGGGTGACTTATGTGTTATTCTGGGAAATTTGTTGGACAATGCAATAGAGGCAGCATCTAAAGTGGAGAACTCTGAAAAATGGATGAGGACACAGATCCAATATAATAAAGGTTGCATCCTAATTGTCATAGAAAATGCTTGTAATGATAAATTTATTAATTATGATCATGATAGATATCTGACAACAAAATCGGATAAAGCAGAGCATGGTATAGGACTGGAATCAGTTCGGTATACTGTAGAAAAATATCACGGAACAGTAGAAATCGAGAAAAAAGAATCTATATTTAAAGTAACTGTATTTATGTATGCTAAATAATGTCTGCAAAAATTACATATAAACCAGTAATTTCATCAACACTAATTCAAATGCTTCACGCTGAATTATTATAAATACATAAAATTTTATAAAGGGGTGAAGACTTTGAAGAAAATTAGAAATTGCCAGTTTATTTTTCAGACCATTACGTCTTTGGCTTTCTCACTTGCAGTAGTGGCAGCCAACACAAGATGTGCATACATCTATCACCAGCCTAAAAAGCCGGAAGAATTAAAAACATTAAGAAAATAAAATCTATGAATTGAATTTAATAAGGCGTAAGGTGCATAAATCAGCTATTTTAGGGAAAGAATTTCCCCTATGATAGCTGATTTTTTAATACATCTATTCTTGGGATAGCGGCTATCATTACTAAATTCGTAATTATCTCCAAACACAAAATCTGTAAGAGACATATTGAATAACTTTGGAATAAACTGTAAAATATAAATACAGATTCAATATTGTATAAGGAGTACCTTGGAAAGGAGATACTTATGAAGAAGTTAATTGGAGTTTTATGTGCTGTTCTAATTACGTGTATTTCAATTTGCCCTATAAGTGTATATGCAGAATCACAAGGTCCGGTATGGACGTCCAATGGTGGTAATACGTGGACATATACAGATGGACAGTCAACGAATCTGACAGCTAAGGTTATGAATGATACACTTTACATTATGGGAACAGGTGCGGTGCCCGCTTATAGCAGGGATTGTCTTGGTAATAGACCATGGCATAATAGTGCAGTGACAAGTATTGTGTTTTATAGGGGAATTACAGCTGTTGGTGCGGAAGCATTTTCTAATTTGAAGACAGTGAGACAAGTTACAATGCCTGTTAATATCTATATAGAAGATGCAACGGCTTTTGGTGGTCTGTATGAGGAATGTCAGTTTAATATTCAGGGAATGGATATGGTAAGTAAAGACATCGGTAACATTCCATACAATACTTTAGACAGTATGATTCCTATGATGAAGCAGTATACTTCGTATCGATTCATCCTGGATAATTATTATATGATTGGTCTGGCACAGCAGGATGCAGGTGGAACACTGAAGAATCTTTACCCGAGTGATGCACTAAGTACTGCATATAATAAGGATTATCCGTTGATTGACTGTTCCAGTAAATTAACGATGGCAAATAGTTATGGACAGGAAGTAGGAAGCTTGACTATAAATTGCAGACAGCAGGGTGTAGCTGCTATGGAAGCTTTTTCGCTGGTAATTGGGGATAATCAGTATGTGGCATCTTATAATATGTCCATGAGCAATAGGCAGGGAGTTGTGAGGCATACAGCTTCCCCAATGCAGTATACTATGGCAGTGCCGGCAGCATATCAGTATCCAGGCAGACGATTTACTTTAATTCAGCTGGGAAATGGAGTAATCAATATGCTTGCTGATGAAGATGCGGATGATGCTACAGTAACGTTTACGACAGATTACATTTCAACAGCATATGCATTGGTGTATACAGACGTAATTAGACAGTAAACAGAACACAATACATCCGACACAATTGCCGGATGTTATTTTAAAAGGGATAAAGTTGTGATAGAAAAATTTACTTTGGATAGAATACTGGCAGGGGTTTTAGGATGCTTGTTATGTATTCAGATTTTTTTGCTTTTATTTTACAATTTAAGAGACACAAGAACACTGATTAATGCAGATGCTGCCTCCGCTATTTATCACTTTATGGAAGTCATTGATAATGGTACTTTGAATCTACCTGATTGGAATCATACGACTACACTGGAGTTGGATTCCGCATTTTTGTTTGCAGTGCCGCTTTATTATGTGACACATGATATGTTCCTGGCAATGGGATTGGCAAATGGCATATTTATTTTACTTTATTTCTGGGTGATTTATAGAATTATGAAATTAAATGACATTTCTCTCAGATGGATATTTAGTGTGCTGATTTTGACCTTTACGCCGTGGGCAGTAGGAATGTTGGACTATTTTAACATGATGTTCTATCAGGCATCTCAATATACAGTAAAGACATTAGTGCCATTGGTATTAATTCTCTTGGTATTCCAAATAATGAAATTCGATTTCAAAGACAGGAAAGAAAGAGGGGAATTTATTGCTACGCTTGTAACTTATACAATTTTATTGTATAGTACATCGCTTTCAACGGGAATATATACGATTGTATGTGGCATTTTCCCTATCATTATGGGAGTAATGTATACAGGAATATGTAATAAGTTCACGAGGCCTAAATGGATTAGGTTGAGTTGTCTTTTGCTATATTCCGGTGGAATTTTCCTGATTGGATTTATGAAGTATAAGGAATTATATCCCAGTACATCCAAGTATAACCTGAATATTACTTTGGCAGCAGAATTCTGGAAGAACCTTTGTGCAAACGTTGTAGGATTTTTTCAGGTATTAGGAGCATTACCCTCAATGAATGTATCAGGAATGTCCATGCAGGGAATTGTACTGTGTGTGAAATTTATTTTTTGTATTGTGTTGCTTGCATGTATTTTAAGTGGAACAAGAAAACTGAATTTCACACAGAAACAGGACTTATTAAATAATCTGTTAACATATATTTGCCTGGTGAATTTATTCATTGTTACGATATACGATACCCGATATGGTAGTGATGTCATGCAATATCGGTATTACATTATCATGATAATTCCGCTGTTGATTCTCTGTGGATATCGGTGTGAATTCTATTTTAAGAAAATGCATAAGTATCAGCATGGGGCATTCTGTTGTGGCTTTCTTGCCTTTTTGCTGGTTATTATAGTTGGAAACAATAGAACCGTATTAGGCAGTCTGCATAATAACGATTATGCTGTTACTATATGCGATTACCTAGATACGCTGGATGTGGAATCGGTAATTTTCATAGATGACCAGGATACCACAGCACTATGCAGGGGAATTGATCATAGTAAAAAATATGGATGCTTCTCATCGGCAGAACAACAGCTGCAGACACAGATATGTACTTATCAGGCATCTAATCAGGGAGCATTTTATGGAGATAAAAATGTCCTGGCAGTTGTAGATGGCGTAAATCTGGAAGATGTTCTGCCAGAGGAAATAGCACGGCAATATACACTGATAGGGGCAGTAAAATGGTTTAACATATATTATTGCGATCATATGTTGATTCCCTGAATTGACTACTTTATATCAATAATGCTATAATCAATTGGACTGCACGTAATAGTGCATACTGTTTTGTAAATCACAGATAAAGTAAAGGATAAATAATGGAAGAGCTGCAGCATTGTGAGATATTGAAGACAAATATAAATGTTACCAATATGTCAGATACAATCAAATATATCGGCGGGCATCTGGATGATTTGCGTGGTAAGTACATTTGCGTTTCTAATGTACACACCACAGTGATGTCTTATGAAAATGAAGAATATCGTAAGATACAGAACGGTGCCGCCATGGCACTGCCTGATGGAGCTCCTCTATCAAGTTACAGCAGGAGAAAGGGATATAAGCAGGCACAGAGGGTGACAGGACCGGATCTGATGCTGGAGTTGTTTGCTATATCTAAGGAAAAGGGATATCGGCATTACTTTTATGGTGCAACAGAAGAGACTCTGCAGTCTATGAAAGAGGTTTTGGAGAGGGATTACCCGGGAATTCAAATAGCGGGTATGTATGCACCGCCATTTCGGGCATTAACACCACAGGAAGATGCACAGATTGTGGCTAAGATCAATGAATCCAGGCCGGATTTTATATGGATAGGTCTCGGAGCCCCGAAGCAGGAAGAATGGATGTATCAGCATATGGGACAACTACAGGGAGTGCTGATTGGCGTAGGAGCCGGCTTTGATTATCTGGCTGGTTACATTAAGCGCGCCCCTCGGTGGATGCAGAGAATGTCGTTAGAGTGGCTGTATCGCCTGCTACAGGATCCGAAGCGTTTATGGAGACGGTATTTTACATCCAATGTGAAATTCATATGTCTTACACGAATGGATAAAAAGTAACGAGAGGACATATAAAATTGGACAAGATAGAAATATTTGAAGAAACAGACAGAAGCAAAAAGCAGGGAAAGTTATATATTGTAGTACCTTGCTATAATGAAGAAGAGGCATTAGAGACATCAGCACATTCACTGATAAAGAAATTAGAAGATCTAATATCTAAAGAGTTGATATCTGAAGAAAGCAGGATTGTGTTCGTGGATGATGGTTCTAAAGATAAGACATGGCAGATCATACAGTCCTTATTTCAGAAAGAAGAGAAAGTGATAGGGCTTAGATTTGCTCATAACAGGGGACATCAGAATGCTATTTTGGCAGGCATGATGTATGCCAGAAAATATTGTGATTTTGTAATTACAATTGATGCAGATCTACAGCAGGATATTGAAGCACTGGATCGGTTTATCAAGGAATATTATGCAGGGAATGAGATTGTATTTGGTGTTCGTAATTCCAGGAATACAGATTCTTTGTTTAAAAAGTCAACAGCTACGATTTTCTATAAATTAATGCATTTCTTGGGATGCAATATTTATGAGAATTCTGCTGATTATAGACTGATGAGTGCGAAAGCACTGGATGCATTATCTGAGTATGAAGAAGTGAACTTGTTCTTGAGAGGCATTATTCCTGATATTGGGCTAAAGACTTCGGTGGTACATTTCGATGTCTTTCCGCGTATGCAGGGAGAATCTAAGTATTCATTATCTAAGATGTTGACACTTGGAGTAGATGGCATCACGTCTTTTAGTATTAAGCCAATCCGAATGGTATTTATGATGGGAGTAGCGGCACTGATTATGGGATTTGGCATGATCGTGCACGTATTTTATGAGCATTATTTTGGGACAACAGTAAGTGGATGGTCATCTATTCTGGCATCTATATGGCTGCTTGGAGGAGCAATTCTTCTGGCTTTGGGAATTATCGGAGAATATGTAGGGCGAAACTATATGGAGACGAAGAGACGTCCAAGGTATTATTTCTGGGATGTGTTATCAAGAGAAGACAATGAATAAATAGTAATTATTGTACACTGTATACACAACACTTTATCAATATTATGCTAATAATTGTCAAAAAAATGCAATAAATGGTATTGAGAAAATCATAATAAAAATGTATAATTGCAACGTAAGGGCTGGATATGTGCTCAATATGGGAGTTTAAGGATTTCTGTTATGGGCAAGTAACGCAATGAGGATAAAAAATTATACAGAGAGTGGGATTTTATTATGAAGTATGAATTATCAAGGACAGAAGAACAGATCATGGATTTTTTGTGGACGAACAACCGTCCGGTGAAAACAGGCGAGATCATGGATTACTTCACTGAGAATAAGGGGAAGGAATGGAAACGCCAGACACTTAACACTTTATTGATTCGCCTTGAGGAGAAAGGCGTAATCGTGAGAAGAAGAGGGATTGTTGAAGCTAAGTATACTCGCGCAGATCTGGAGCATATTGAGTGCAGGGATTTTGTAAAGACCAAATTCCAGAACAGTCTGAGTAAGTTTATGGCAGCTTTCGCCGGAGAAGAACGTATTTCTGAGAAGGAAGCCGCAGAAATGATTGATATGATTAATACACTGAAAGAGAAATAAAATAAAAGTTGGGACAAAAGTGATGATTTTGCCCCAACTTTATTATTTCAACAATATATTCAAAAATAGGCACATGACATTATTGCATCTTATTGTAAAATAAAAGAGTAGGAGTATTTGAAAGTATAGACATAACAATTCGAATGAGGATGGTGATAGTGCAACATGGATTATGAAGCGATAGTCAAGAGGCTTGCTGCGTACAGAAAAGAATGTAATTTGCGTCAGAACGATTTGGCAAAACAGTTCAAGATGACACAGAGTCAGTATAGTAAGGTAGAATCAGGTAAGATTAAGATTTCTTTTGACAATTTGTATGTGCTGCAGATGAAGGGCTATGATATAGATGCGTTGATTCTGGGAGAGTCTAAGCAGAAATTACTTCCATGTCTGGAACAGTTGACACATGTAGAAGATGAAAAACAGTTTGTCAGTTTTATGAAACTGTGTGAATGGGCATGGGAACAGTGGGAACAGGACGGCGGTGTGCCACAAGGAATCGGTGGAGATCTGTTGAAACTGTGGACAGGTATCGATGGACAGAAAGATACCAGATGGGTCAGATTACGAAAGGCATACAATGATATTTCTCAGATTAACATGGCAAATTGCATTGGCGTAAATATTAAAAAATATCGTTTGTTGGAGCAGGAAGATATCAAACCTGATGCAGAATTGTTATTACATATTTATGAGCAGACGGATTGCAAGCCGGGATTCTTCATGGATGAGAGAGGTTATTATTTATCTTTGATCAATGAAGCCTGTAAGGGAAATGAACGAAGAGAAGAACAGTTGGAAGAAATCCTTAAAATGATGGATAAATTCAAATAAAAGTATAAGGATGGTTATATCAGTGCAGACTGGTATGACCATTCTTTTCTTTTATACTGTTGATTGCAACGCCTGTACAGGTATGTTATAATTCAGAAAGTACAGTATCCATGAATATATGAGGGAGCAATATGGAGAATATAAGAAGAAAGAACAATATGATAGAGACATACAGTATCTTATTAATTGATATGGTATGTGTATCAGTTTCATATTATCTGTCATTATTTATCAGATTTCATTTGATTGCGCAGGAAGCGTACCCCAGAGACTATCATTCCATGATAGGAGCGTATATTTTGATTTTATGCTTGATGTATACACTTTTTTTGGATGGTAATCGATGGTTCTTTGAAAGAAGTAATATACGAGAGCTGTATTATACCATCCGCTATACGGGAATTATTGTTGTGGGATTGGTTCTGATATTATATCTGACACAGCAGGCATATGAGTTCTCTCGTCTGGTATATCTGATCTTTGCGATCATTAATACGGTAATTACATTTATAGCACATATAGTTTACCGTAGATATATGCTGGATTATTACCGTAAAAGTGTAAACAGTACGAAGATGTTCGTACTGACCAGAGAGATAACAGCGAAGGATGTATTGGAGACTTTGCAGCAGGAGAAAGCCTGGGATTATGATATTACGGCTGCAGCTGTGTATGATATAGATATGGTAGGAGCTAAAATAGCGGGGATACCAGTTGTTGCTTCTATGGAGAATGTGTATGATGTAGTCTGTCAGATGATGGTGGATGAAGTCTTCCTGTCTTTACCTGGTGTGGAACCGGAAGAAATACGGGAAATGGTACATCGTTTTGAAGAAATGGGGCTTGTATGCCATTATCGTGTTGATTTGTTCAGCAAAGCAAATCCCAATACATACGTACAGCAGCTGGCGGGATATTCAGTTATTTCCTTTTCTCTTCAATCTCAGGATTCCAGAAGACTGTTGGTTAAAAGATTGATGGATATCATCGGTTCTCTGATAGGCTGTGTATTGACGCTACTGATTACGCCTTTTGTGGCACTTGCAATTAAAATTGATTCACCGGGACCCGTATTCTTCTCCCAGACCAGAATTGGTAAGAACGGCAGAAGGTTCAAAATATGGAAATTCCGCTCTATGTATACAGATGCGGAAGCGAGAAAGAAAGAGCTGGAAGCACAGAACGAGATCAAGGGTCTGATGTTCAAAATGGAAGATGACCCAAGAATTACGAAGGTTGGTAAATTTATCCGAAAGACAAGTATAGATGAAACGCCGCAGTTTTTTAATATTCTGGTAGGCGATATGAGCCTTGTAGGAACCAGACCGCCGACAGAGGATGAATTTGAACAGTACAACGGTTATTACAGACGCCGTATGAGTATCACACCGGGATTGACCGGTATGTGGCAGGTGAGTGGAAGAAGCGATATTCAGGATTTTGAAGAGATCGTCAAGCTGGATTTAGAGTATATTGATAACTGGAGTTTATTGTTAGACATTAAAATTCTATTTAAGACAGTATTTATTGTACTTGGGAGAAAGGGATCAAAATAACGTGTATAATGAAGAAGAACACATCTGGTTCCATGCGGATGACTATGGAGTGACACCTGAACAGTCGAAAAGAATCCTGGATTGTTATAAACAGGGGGTATTGAACAGCATCAGCGTATTACCCAATTCGCCAGCTCTTGTGGAATGTAGAGAGTTATTGGAAGAGGCTGATCCAGAACATCAGATCAGAAGAGTGCTTCATATAAATCTGGTGGAAGGTAGACCAGTAGCCGGAGCTGAGCGTGTAAGCATGCTGGTAGATGAACAGGGAATGTTTTCCTGTTCTTTTGTAAAGCTATGGTTATGGAATTATTTGTTGCATGGAAAGAAAAGAGAGGCACTCAAACAGCAGATTAAGTGTGAGATTACAGCACAGTTGAAGGCAGTCACTGATAAATGTGATTATGATATTACAGGAGTGGATTCGCATCAGCATTATCATATGATTCCCATAGTGTTTGATGTGCTGATGGAGGTGTTGGAAGAGACTGATATCAATGTAAAAGAGATACGGGTTCCGATAGATCCGCTATCACCTGTCATGATGGCGAAGGATAAACCATACAGGATTCCAATGGTAAATTGGATTAAATGGCTTATATTAAAAACAGGGGAAGGACATGCCAGGTGCATTTTAAGGAAGAAGGGAATTACAGCACCGGTTTTCTTTGGTATTTTCTACACCTGTGATATGAGATATGAAACAGTACAGGCTTTGTTGCCTGCTTACAGGGGGTATGCAAAACGCAAAGAGACCCAGCTGGAATTGATGTTTCATCCGGGTAACCTGATGTCCGGAAATGAAATGTTTGATACAAGAAGAGGGGAATTGGCTGATTTTTATATGTCTCAGAATCGTTATGCAGAGGCGGCATGCCTGAAACAGATCAGAATTTAGAGGAGCAAGGATATTATGAAAAAGAAACTAGCAGCAGTTATACTGGCTGGATGTATGATTATGACAACAGCTTGCACAAAAGAAGTGCAGCAGACACCGGCATCAACGGTGGAAGCAGAAGAGATATTCTCTGAGGCGGAGGCTTCGCAGGAACAGACTCAGATGCAGGAAACAGAGACTCAACAGACGCAGGCACAGCAGACAGAAGAACAAACGTCAACAACGGAAACAGAGAACACCACTGAGGCTCAGAGCCCTTCCTATGAGCACCCAAATGAAGCAGCAGGGCTGACAGAAGGGGAAAAAGAAGCTAGAAAGCAGCAGCAGGCTAATTTCGCAGAAGCAAGGGAACTGTTATTCAGTCTACCAAACTCAAAGGATAAGACAACAAAAATCAATCAGATGGATAGACAGATTCTGGCGAATAATGCATACAACTTTGCGGGAACCAATATTGTTTTCATTGGAGACAGCATTACAGAAGGTGTAACTGCGGCAGTAGATCAGAATGGCAACCGGGTAAGCTATGTGACCTATGTGAATTCTTATCTGCACTTTGCCAATGTGTTGAATCATGGTAAGGGGGGCAGAATGTTTGGAAATTATGGTGGAGAAGATTATTCTCTGAATGATGATTTTGGAAATGTCACGAATGTGAATTCGGATATTATTGTAGTCTTTGCAGGTGTAAATGATTATCTGTCTGCATCAGCGGGCAAGAGATTTGGCAATGCGGATGATAAGCTTAGCACAGCGGGGTATTGTGGAGCAGTCAGGGCTTTCATGAATCAGTTACAGAGATATTATAGTGATAAACAGATATTCTTTGTCATGATGTATAACGTAGGGAAAACATCAAATGCTACATATTCTGATATTACGACACAGCCTACACTGAATGATTATCTTGATGTACAGAGAAAAATAGCAAAAGAGTTCGGTTTTCATATAATTGACCTGTATAAGCAGGGCTTTATGGATTGTAGTACGCAGGAATCCAGTGATTATTATTTGCATGATGGCCTGCATCCAAATGATAATGGCAATATCGTGTTAGGTGAACATATTGCTGCGGAATTATCTTTGTATTTCAGCCAGAAATAAGAGAAGAAGGTGATGGGTACAATGGAGAATTTGAATCAGGCAGAAGCGGGAATCCTGTTGTGGATACAGGAGAATCTGAGAACAGAGTGGCTGGATCATATTATGCCATATGTATCCGGAATCAATGATCATGGTATACTGGCTATTATTGGCGTAATTGTATTATTGTTATGGGGAAGATACCGTAAAGTGGGTATTACAGCATTCGGTTCCCTGGCAGTGGAATTTATAATTGTGAATCTGTTGATCAAACCGAATGTACAGAGGACCAGACCTTTCTATGTTTTAGAAGATTTGCATTTATTAGGCTCTTTACCAACGGATTTTTCATTTCCTTCCGGTCATACGGGTTCGGCATTTGCTGTAGCAACTGTAATGTTAATGTGTATGCCTGCAAAATATGGAGTGCCTGCAATTGTGGTATCCGCACTGATTGCCCTTTCCAGACTATATAATGCAGCGCATTATCCCACAGATGTACTTTGTGGAATGCTGATAGGTATAATAACAGGTGTAATTGCTTCTCTGCTTTATAAGAAGTATCAGAAGAAATGTAATGAAGGAGAATAAGTTATCGTGCAGATAATTCATTGGGGGATTCTGCTGGTCCTTGTGCTGGCAGTGCCTCTTATTTTGGGAATGATTCCAATCAAGCATATGAATAAGCTTCAAAGAACTCCTGCAATGGCTTATATTTGCGGTTGGTTTATAAGCTTTGCTGTGTTTGAGGTGGTAGCCGTTCCCTTTATTTTATTAGAACAGAGTTTTACATTGGTAGTGGTAGTATACACATTTCTAATATGTGTATTGCTTGGCATTTCTTTATGGAGAGGCAGAAATGTTCTTGGAGAGTTTGCCGGGCAGATAAAAGGAATAAAAAACTGGACATTATCCTGTAAAATCGGCTGGATTGTCGTATTTTTGCTTATCGCAGTGCAGATGTTCGTGGCTGTCTTTTGGGAGTATTATGATGGTGATGATGCCTATTATATTGCAACGGCGGTGGTGACAGACACCTTTGATACCATGTATCTGCGGGATAATTACACAGGATACCTGTATCCGCTGGATGGACGTCATGCCTTGTCACCGACACCGGTTTATCAGGCGTGGCTGTCGAGGCTGAGTGGCATACACCCGGCGGTGATAGCACATAGTGTACTGAGTGCAGTGTGGTTATTGTTGATGTATTGTGTATATGGGCAGATTGCCAGAAGACTGTTCCCTAAGAAAGAAGAGTATAGGCCGTTGTTTATGATCTTCATGACTATCTGGTATGCTTTTGGAAATATTTCATTGTATACAGCGGAGACCTTTGCCATGACTAGAACCTGGCAGGGGAAAGGTCTTATGGCAGGAATTGTCCTGCCTGCGCTTTTCCTGTGCTTTTTATATCTGGCAGATGAACATCCACAGAGGGGAATCTGGATGTTATTCTGTGCAGTCATCATTTCAGCGGTCTTTGCGACAAGTGTGGCTTTTATGCTGATTCCTACATTAGTAGGAGTAGCTGCACTGTTGCTTGCCTGGAGAAAACATAGTATCAGGATATTGCTGCAGATGGGGGCATGCTGTATTCCATGCTTTATTTTTGCTGTCTGTTATCTGATGGCGAAATAAAGAAGAAAGGCTGATTAGTAATATGAAAACGGCATTTACTACGTTGATAGAAGATATCATTTTATATAATAACAATCGCTTTTTAATTCTGCTGTTTCTGGTTGCGCTGATTTTTCTGTGGATTACGGAGAGGGACAAGCGTATCAAAACAGTGCTTGTATATTTTGTGACAGCGATTACGGTGGTATTCTGTTGTCCACTCTATGCATGGATTGGAATGAAAGTAGATGCAGAGATCTATTATCGTGTATTCTGGTCAATTCCGATAGGGATTTTGGTCTGCTATAGTGCTGTGAGAGCAATCAGCCATTTTAAAAAGCGCATCAGCCGTGTACTTGTATGCATTCTTACAGTATTGGTCATCTGCATGAATGGCAAATTTTATTTTACAAATACATTGCATTTTAAAGCTGTGAATGCGTATCATATGCCGCAGGTAGTGATTGATGTGGCAGATGCACTGAAAATGGAGAAATATAAGCCAATCGCAGCGATACCGGCTGAGCTGCTGCCTTTTATCCGACAGTATTCAGCGGATATCTTCACACCGTATGGTAGAAATATTGTGGAAACCCAGTGGAATTTCTCAAATGCATTATATGATGCCATGGAAGCAGAAGAGTATGATGCGCAGGAGATTGCCCAGTGCGCCAGAGAGGAACATTGTACGTATGTAGTACTGTCTTCTATAAAGCCCATGGAGGGAAGCATGGAAGAACAGAATTACATTTATAAAGGTCTGGTAAGTGGCTACTATATTTATATGGATTATAATTATTATGCAGTACTTCGGGATCAGGATTTGTTGGATGAAGAAGATATTCTGCCTGAGGACAGGTCAAGATAATGAACATGTGCATTGTGTCCAAGTGCATTTATTGCAAAAACGATGTGTTAAAAGAATGTGTATAGAAATGTGCATAGAAATGTGGATAGTGTGATCAGAAAGGTCATGGTTATATGAAAAATGTGAAATGGAAAAATATATTGCAGCTGCAGGCTGTGGTAATTATATATACAATATCAAGTGTTATGGCAAAAGCAGCATCAGGACACAAAGAAGAACACTTGTTATTTTTGCTCTTTTTCGGATTGGAATTTATACTATTGGGAATTTATGCATTGCTATGGCAGCAAATGATCAAGAAATTTGAATTGTCAGTTGCATATGCCAATCGTGCAATGGCAATTCTGTGGTCAATGATCTGGGCTGTTCTGTTCTTCCATGACAGGATAACGATAAGGAATATAGTGGGAGTAGCTATTGTACTGGTGGGTATTGTACTGGTCAATACAGATAAGGAGGCAGAACAATGATCAATCCGTATTTGGCAGCAATGTTCCTTAGTGTTACTGTGGCTTCCTTTTCCCAGATATTGTTGAAGAAAAGTGCAATGAAGACATATGAGTCACCGATTCGTGAGTATTTGAACATATGGGTCATCAGTGGATATGGGCTTTTGGTCTGTTCTATGTTGATCAGCCTGTGGGCATACGGTGGAGTGGAGTATAAGAATGGACCTGTGATAGAGTCCTTGGGCAATGTGTTAGTACCGCTTCTGAGCTTTGGCTTTTTCAAAGAGAAACTGACGAAGAGAAGAATAGCGGGCATTGTGTGTATTATGGCAGGCATTGCGGTGTTTTATTCCTAGAGAAGAATCTGGCAATAAGTGGTTAATTTGTGTTTTTTATTGTATTCAATTATGCAATTTGCTATACTAAAGGGTATGTATAGCATAAAGAACAGGAGGGTGTCCAAGGACGAACAAGGCATGAAGAAAAAGAAGACATTTGGATTATTTGGCACGAATAAAAGAAAACCTGCCCGCAAGGGTAATAAAAGAATAAAAGAATATGATGATTATTATGAAGAGGAAGAATACGAGGATCAGGAGTATGCACCGGAAGATGATGAAGGGGCATATTATGAAGATGGCGATTATATAGAAGAAGATTACGAGTATGCAGATGAAGCACAGTATGCAGATGAAGAAGGATATGAGGATGATGCAGAGTACTCAGATGAGGCATATTATGAGAATGAACCTGAATACATGGATGAAGCCGGGAATGATGAGTATGCTCAAGGATATGAAGAAGATGTAGAATACACATCTGAATATGATGCTGAGGTAGAAAATACAGAGCAGCAGGCAATGGCTTCTGGTTATACTGAGGAATCTGGATATAATGAAGAAAATCAATATACAGAGGAAGTTGAATATATAGAAGAAACAGAATATGAGGATCAGTCTGCGTATGATGACAATACGATAGCATTTACAGATGCGGAAGATGAGTATGAAGATTATTATGAAGAAGAGTCCTATGAAGAGGAAGAATGGGACGAGGATGCATATGATACCGGTTATGCACCAACGGATGCAGCAGCTGGTGGACATCAACCAAAGAACCATCATAATAAGAATAAGTCTCATGGCAGAAAGTCTTTTGACTGGTCGGCTACGACAGAAGTGATTCGGGAGTTTGTACATAACCTGACACCGTTTGATGTAATCCTTGTCTGTACGGGGGTAGTATTGCTGATTGGTGCTATTGTAGCGGGCAGTATGGTGCTTGCAAGCAAGAATATAGATGAGCAGATCCAGGCAATCGTTCCTGTAGGAACAGAACTGAGCAGGGTCGGCATTGTTGGCGAGAGTGGCTTGCTGGCAATGGCAGATGCAAGATTGAATGCAGCAGAAGACAGTTCTATGGAGATAGAGGACGTAGTATACACCACAGAATCGTCCGATGAAGAAAATGTACAGGTCAGTGTAAATTTTGAATCTGTTGAAAAGGACTTGAAGATCCGATTCACCAATGCGGCTACAGGACAGCTGATTACAGGAACTGCATTTGAAGTAACCCTGACAAGTTCCCAGGGAAAGAAGCTGGTGCTGGTAGATGAGGACATGGATGGTATTATCTATGCGGATAATATTAAGGCCGGTAAATTCGAGGCGGTCATCACATCTACAGATAAGTATAAGTTCCCAGCTACGGCACAACAGGTTACGGTCAAGGACAAAGTAGAATTCGTAGTTATCAATGTGCAGGATGAAGTAAAATCTGAAGCACAGGTCAATGTGGCAGCAGAAGATACGCAGAAAGCAGATGCTGCGAAAGAAGAAGTAAAGCTGACAGATACAGTAGAGTGGGTAGAGTCTTCCAAGACCTTGATTGGTGGAACGGAGAGCTATCTGCCTGTGGATAAGTCATTGATTCAGGATCCGTCTACATCCTCCAGACTGGGAACGGGCATTTATCTTTTTGATGGACTGAGCGTGACCTTGAATAAGGGCAGCATAGACAGTCTCTATGTGGGAAGCAGCGAGACTCTGACAGGAACGTCTTTTACAGATTCCAAGGAAGAAAAAGACAATGTTACAAAGGAGTATACCTATACTACGGAGTGGGAATCTTCTGATCCGAATATAGCAACAGTAGATGGTGGCAAGGTCACTGCCAAATCAGCAGGAACAGTAACGATTAAGTATACGGTGACGAGAAAGACAGTTACCACTACGAAGACACCACAGGAACCGATTGAGGAGACTAAGACAGAAAAATACACACAGGAAGAGTATGAAAAATTAGAACAGGATTCTCCAGAGAAGGCAGCTAAATGCGAAAAAACTACAGATGAATCCGGAGAAACAGTGTATGTATACAAAGAAACAGTAAAGAAAGAACAGGATTCTAAGGTGGAATCCACTGAGACAACCGACACAGGTTCTGCAACCTGTACAGTTCAGGTTAAAGCGGTTGCAATTTCATCAGGTACACTGGAAATCACAAGATCAGCAGATGCTTGTAGTGTAGGTCAGACGTTGACAGTAAAGCCCTCCAAGCTTGTATATACCATGAACAATGGTGGCACAGAGACTAAGACAGATGGTTTCCCTACGATAAGCTGGAGCAGCTCTGATAAGGCGATTGCTACAGTAGATAACAATGGTACAGTAACTGGTGTGAAGGCTGGTAAAGTAACTATTACCGGTCAGATTACCGGGGTACAGGATGCAAATAAAAAAGATTTGACGATCAAGGCTTCTACAGAAATCACGATCAATGCAGCAGCTGCACTTACTCTTGCGCTCGATAGGACAGAAGCATGGATTGGTGTGAACAAGAATACAACGCTGGCAGCGACTGTGACCAATTATAAGTCGGACAGTGGCGTGACTTGGACAACATCTGATAAGACAGTCGCTACTGTTGATGAAAAGGGCGTCGTTACCGGAGTAAAGGCAGGTAGTGCGAAGATTACAGCCACAACCAAGGAAAAAGATGCATCAGGCAAGAACCTGACTGCAACCTGTGTTGTAACGGTCAACAGTGATGCTATGAATGACACCAACACTAAATTAAAAGACAAAAATGGCAACCAGTTATATGTCAAGAACGCAGATGGCTCCTACAGAGAAGCTGTTTATGCAGATTATTTCACAGCCAGTGAATTTTATATGAAGACTGAGGGACAATATGCGTATACAGGATGGCAGACTATCAACGGTAAGACTTACTTCTATGATAAGAGCGGTAAGGCGGTAACAGGAACACAGATCATACAGGGTGTTACTTACAATTTTGGCAGTGATGGGGCAATTCAGACATCTGTCAATGGTTCCAAGTTCGGTATTGATATTTCAAGACATAATGGTAAGATTGACTGGAATGCAGTAAAGAGTTCCGGTGTAGATTATGTCATTATCCGTTGCGGTTATCGTGGTTCTTCATCGGGTGCACTGATTACAGATCAGAACTTCCAGAGCAATATTAAGGGTGCAACCGCAGCTGGATTGAAAGTCGGTATCTATGTCTTTTCACAGGCAGTCAATGAAGTGGAGGCTGTCAAGGAAGCTTCCCTGGCAGTCAGTCTCGCTAAGGGATATAAGCTGACTTATCCTATCTTCATTGATACAGAGTCCAGTGGAGGCAGGGCAGATAAGATAGATGTGGCTACCAGAACCGCAGTTGTCAATGCCTTCTGCCAGACCGTACAGAGCGCAGGCTATCAGGCAGGTATCTATGCCTCCAAGACTTGGTTTGAAACAAAGCTTAGTATGGGTTCTGTGGGTAATTACAGGATATGGCTTGCACAGTATGCAGCAGCACCTACGTACAGTGGCAGATATGATATGTGGCAGTATTCCAGCAAGGGTACGATCAGCGGAATCAATGGTAAAGTAGACTTGAATTTAAGCTATCTTGCCTATTAGCTTGCAATTTTTTCCTTTTCGGGATAAAATGGGCGTTAGTATATAGTAAATTTACGGAGGAAAATTCTGAATGAAAACTTATTTGGTAACAGGCGGTGCGGGATTCATCGGTTCTAATTACATTCACTATATGTTCAAAAAGTATGGGGATGACATCAGGATCATCAATGTGGATGCACTGACTTATGCAGGTAATCTGGAGAATTTGAAGGATATTGAGAGCAGAAGCAATTATACTTTTATTAAGGCAGATATCACAGATAAAGAAGCAATCGCTAAGATTTTCGCAGAGAATGATATAGACAGAGTGGTACATTTCGCAGCAGAGAGCCATGTAGACAGAAGTATCAGAAACCCGGAAGTATTCGTACAGACCAATGTACTGGGAACCGCAGTTATGCTTAACTGCGCAAAGGCTGCATGGGAGCAGCCTGATGGTACTTTCAAGGAAGGCAAGAAGTTCTTACATGTTTCTACTGATGAAGTATATGGTTCACTGGAGAATGATGGAGAATATTTCTATGAGACAACACCTTATGCGCCTCATAGCCCATATTCAGCAAGCAAGGCATCCTCAGATATGCTGGTAAAGGCATACATGGATACCTACAAATTTCCGGCGAACATTACGAACTGTTCCAATAACTACGGCCCTTATCAGTTCCCTGAGAAGCTGATTCCATTGATTATTAACAACGCACTTCATGGCAAGAATCTTCCGGTATATGGGGATGGCAAGAATGTCCGTGACTGGCTCTATGTGGAAGATCATGCCAAGGCTATTGATATGGTACAGGAGAAGGGAAGACTCTTCGAGACCTACAATGTAGGCGGGCATAATGAGAAACAGAATATTGAGATTATCGAAATCATCATCGAGACCTTACAGGAAATGCTTCCGGATTCTGACCCAAGAAAGAAGCTGGTATCCAAGGATCTGATTACTTATGTGGCAGACCGTAAGGGACACGACAGAAGATATGCCATTGCACCGGACAAGATCAAGGCGGAGATTGGCTGGGAGCCGGAGACCATGTTCAAAGACGGTATCAGACAGACAATCAAATGGTATTTTGACCATGAAGACTGGATGGAACATGTAACCAGCGGTGACTATCAGAAGTATTACGCAGAAATGTATCAATAAAGCATGAGGATGACGGGGACGTGAATGTTGTTTAGTTACAACAGCGCGTTCCCATTTGACGTGTCCGGAGTTACTGAAAAAAGAGTGAAAAGCAACAAATAACAGGGAGGATGAACAATGAAAGGTATTATTTTAGCAGGTGGTTCAGGAACCAGACTGTACCCTTTGACCAAAGCTATTTCAAAACAGATCATGCCGGTATATGATAAGCCTATGATCTATTATCCATTATCAACACTGATGTTAGCAGGAATCAGAGATATTCTGATTATCTCTACACCAAGAGATCTGCCGGTATTCCAGGAATTATTCGGAACTGGTGAGCAGCTTGGACTCCATATGGAGTATGCAGTGCAGGAACAGCCAAGAGGCTTGGCAGATGCCTTTATCATTGGAGAGAAGTTTATCGGAACAGACAGCGTAGCACTGGTACTGGGAGATAATATTTTCTATGGACAGAGCTTCTCCAAGCTGCTCCGTAAAGTAGCTGCCAAGGAGAGTGGCGCTACAATCTTTGGTTACTATGTAAGAGACCCAAGAGAATATGGCGTTGTAGAATTTGATGAGAATGGTAAGGCTATTTCCATCGAGGAAAAGCCAGAGCATCCAAAGAGCAACTATGCAGTTCCTGGTTTATACTTCTACGACAATGATGTAGTGGAAATTGCCAAGAATGTAAAACCATCTGCAAGAGGAGAAATCGAGATTACCAGCATTAACAATGAGTATTTAAGAAGAGGTACTCTGACTGTAGAGACCATGGGAAGAGGCTTTGCATGGCTGGATACAGGTAATCATGATGCGCTTCTGGATGCAGCAGATTTCGTATGTGCTTTCCAGAAGAGACAGGGATTATATATTTCCTGTATTGAAGAGATTGCATTCAAGTGCGGTTATATTTCCAAAGAGCAGTTACTGGAACTGGCTAAACCACTGATGAAGACAGAATATGGCAAATACCTGGTAGAGGTTGCGAATGGACTCTAAAATCAAGAGACTTACAATACTGGCGATGCTGGGAAGCATGGTTCTTGTGGCAGCTGTTATTGTAGTGTTCAATTATGAACGTTTTGTATCGACCGGCAGTACAGCCAAGCAGGAGCAGACGACAGAAACTGAAGGGGCGCTGGAAGAAGACGGCATGGTAAAAGGCGCTGATTTGTCAGCCTTTTTACAGGATGAAACGTTCTTTGATCATGAAAAAAATACATATGAGAAAGCAATGGAAGATGGAACACAGACCGAGAGTGATACAGATGTGACATTGTTGGCTACTTCTGTGGAAAAAGACATACGCATCAAGGTAGTGGACGCTCTAGGCAAGACGGTAGAGGGATATCCTTTTGTTTTATCCGTAGGTGATCTGGGAAACTATCAGGATACAGATGAGGACGGTATGATCTATATATCAGGTGTACGTCCGGGAGAATATGAGATCACTCTGGCTGATGCAGGAGAATACACCTGTACTTCCCCATCTCTGGATGTGCGTGTAAAAGCAATGGTTTCCTATATGCCGATAGAGGATATTTCTTATCTGATTCGCTCTGAGTCAGAGGTAGATGCTTCTATAGAAGATACAGAATCTGATGAAGTAGATGGAGATGACAGCCAGTATACAGCACTTCTGGATACGGATAGTCAGGACAAACCGATAGAGCTTGGAATTGATGTGTCCAAATGGAATGGCGAGATTGACTGGGATGTGGTGAAAGCCGAGGGCGTAGATTATGCAATCATCCGTTGTGGCTACCGTGGTTCCAGCTCAGGCTGGCTGATTGAAGACCCTTATTTCTGGCAGAATCTGCAGAATGCAAAGAAAGCCGGTGTTAAGGTAGGTATCTATTTCTTTACACAGGCTACGACTATGGTAGAAGCAGTGGAAGAAGCCAGTATGGTAGTTACTTTGCTTGGCGGTGAGACACTGGACTATCCGGTATTTATTGATACAGAAGGCGCAGGCGGCAATGGACGTGCGGATGGACTGGATGCAGATACCAGAACCATGGTGTGCGAATCTTTCTGTAGAACCATCGAGAATGCGGGCTATCAGGCTGGTGTATATGCAAGCTGTAACTGGTATAGAAACAATCTGCATGCAGAAGATCTGGATGCATATAAAATATGGCTTGCTGAATACCGTCAGACCCCACAGTATGAAGGACGCTACGATATGTGGCAGTATACCTCAAGTGGCAGTGTAGCAGGTATCGAAGGACGGGTAGACTTAAACGTGAGTTATATTCAGAGCTATGCAAATTGAGGCTGATATGTGTGTTTACAGACATATCAGACACAATTTATATAGCGAGGTAACCACATGAGCAAAAGGAAAGCTGCGAAGCAGCGATTTTGTGAGTGTGGTCTGAATATAACTCAGGGGAATGTGCAGGGCAAATTGAGAATAAAAATAGGAGAAGAATCATGGGAAAGATTACAGTTGAAACATGTGAAATAGAAGGATTAAAGATCATCACCCCTACCGTTTTCGGGGATAACAGAGGTTATTTCATGGAAACCTATAATTACAACGATTTTAAGGAAGCAGGAATTGACCAGGTATTCGTACAGGATAATCAGTCTGCATCCAAGAAGGGCGTACTGCGTGGATTACATTTCCAGAAGCAGTTCCCACAGGACAAGCTGGTTCGTGTGATCAAGGGCGAAGTATATGATGTTGCTGTTGATTTAAGAGAAGGCTCCAAGACTTACGGTAAGTGGTTCGGTGTGCTCCTTTCTGAAGAGAACAAGAAGCAGTTCTTTATTCCAAAGAATTTTGCACATGGTTTTCTGGTATTATCCGACTATGCTGAATTCTGCTATAAGTGCACAGATTTCTATCATCCAAATGATGAGGGCGGACTTCTCTGGAGCGATCCTGATATCGGTGTAGAATGGCCAATCCCGGAAGGAATGGAGCTTACACTGTCTGATAAGGATACCAAGTGGGGCGGTATCAAAGAGTTCAAGAGATAGGTAGCATTACATGAAGACAAGAAATTCCAAGACAAGAAATCCTAAGACGAGAAATATCATAGTGGTAACGCTGGTGGCTCTGATTATGATGGTGATTCTGGTCGTGCATCACAATCCACTGGCTGATCCGCATGAGGAAAATGTAAAAAAAATCATAGCCTGTGTTGTTATCGTGGCAGCAATGCTGGTATTTTATCGTTTCTATGACAGATTGGTAACATTGCCGGTAGAACTGTGGCAGTCCAGGAAGCTGATCTGGAAGCTGGCTAAGAACGACTTTAAGACCAGATACGCAGGTTCTTATTTTGGACGCATCTGGGCATTTGTACAGCCTGTTGTTACGGTGCTTCTGTACTGGTTCGTATTTGACTACATCATGTCCAGCAAGATTGAACTGATGGCAGGCACTTTGCAGGTGCCCTATGTAATCTGGCTGACCGCAGGACTTGTGCCTTGGTTCTATTTCACAGAAGCGATTAATAATGGAACAACAGCGTTATTGGAATATGCCTATCTGGTGAAAAAGGTAGTATTTAAGATTAGTATCATTCCTATCATTAAGATCATTGGCGCAACATTTACGCACTGCTTCTTTGTATGTTTCATGCTGGTCGTGTATTTTGCGATGGGATACAGCCCTAGCATCTATCTGATTCAGATTATATATTACAGCTTCAGTCTGTTTATGTTCGTATTGGCAGTCAGTTATTCTACCTGTGCGATTGTCATATTCTTCAGGGATCTGACACAGCTTATCAATATTGCATTGCAGGTTGGTATGTGGGCAACCCCGATCCTGTGGCAGATTGAATCCGTGCCGGAAATTGTACAGCAGATATTGAAGATCAATCCTCTTTTCTATATTGTAAATGGATACAGAAGTGCTATGTTTGAACATCAGTGGTTCTGGGAAGATTTCTATTCTACGATGTATTTCTGGATTGTGACAGCCGTATTCTTTGGTATCGGTGCGCTGATATTCAGACGCCTGAAAGTACATTTCGCAGATGTATTATAGTCACCTATTACCATTAATTTAGTGAGGGATAGAATGGAACAGAAACAGGAAGAAATTGCAATAGCAGTTGACCATATCAGTAAAGTATATAAGCTCTATGACAAGCCAATGGACCGAATGGTAGAGGCGCTTGGTTTAACGAAAAAGAAGAAATACCGGGAACATTTTGCTCTTTCCGATGTTTCTTTTCAGGTAAAAAAAGGAGAATGCGTGGGAATTATCGGTACGAATGGCTCCGGTAAATCCACAATTCTTAAGATTATAACAGGTGTATTGAACCCGACAGGAGGTACGCTTACAGTAAACGGCAGAATCCAGGCATTGCTGGAGCTTGGAGCCGGATTTAACATGGAATATACAGGTATTGAAAATATCTACCTTAATGGCACCATGAACGGTTTCACAGAACAGGAGATAGAGAGCCGCATGCAGGATATTCTGGATTTTGCAGATATCGGTGACTATGTGAAACAGCCGGTGAAGACTTATTCCAGCGGTATGTTCGTGCGTCTGGCTTTCTCCGTAGCGATTAATATTGATCCGGAGATCCTGATTGTTGACGAGGCATTGTCCGTAGGAGATGTATTCTTCCAGGCAAAATGCTATCATAAATTTGAAGAGTTCAAGAAGATGGGCAAGACCATCATCTTCGTAAGCCATGATTTGAGCAGTGTATCAAAATATTGTGACAGAGTAGTGCTTCTCAATCAGGGTGTTAAGCTGGGAGAAGGCTCTCCCAAAGAAATGATAGATGATTACAAGCGTGTACTGGTAGGACAGTATGAATTGCCGGAGTCCAAGTCAGAGAGCAGTCTGCTCAATGATGAACAGATTCAGGTAGCCGTGCAGAAAAAGGCTGCCAAACAGGACACCTCCAAGTTATTGGAATATGGTACAAAGGAAGCAGTCATTGAACAGTTCTACATGACAGATGACCGTGGTACAGAGTCCAAATCCATTATCAAGGGTTCGGAGTTTACGATTCACATGAAAGTGCGCTTCATGGCAGATCTGCCCGCACCAATCTTTGCTTTTTCCATCAAGACAGTAAAAGGCACAGAAATCACCGGCACAAACACCATGTTTGAAAAAGCCTTTCTGGAACCCGTAAAAGCAGGCGCAGTAAAAGACATCACCTTTACCCAGAAAATGTCCCTGCAAGGCGGAGAATACCTGCTGTCCTTCGGTGTCACAGGCTACGACGGCAACGACTTCCAGGTATACCACAGACTCTACGATGCCCTTGACCTGACCGTTATCTCCGACAAGAACACAGTCGGATTCTACGACATGGATTCCAAAGTCATGGTAAAGGATGCTGAGTAAGTCCGCACAATTCGTCCCACTCACCAACCCCCACTTTTACAGGAATCATCAAATGCAAAGGAGAGTTCCATGACAGAGAAAATAGGAAATGTTGTATTGGATATGACATACTATCCCGGAGAAGACCATTACTCCGATGGAGATATAGAAGATGAGCTGCTTCAGGTTGCCATGGAGCATGAGGAGGAAGAATTCCCCAAAATCATCGAAGAGAGAAAGAGCTGGCCATTCTTCTACCACCTCTCACCTTTTCGGACTAATATCATAGACTGGCTGCCCTTTAAGAAGACAGATAGAGTACTGGAGATCGGTTCAGGCTGTGGCGCTATCACAGGTGCATTGGCGAAACGTGTAGGCAGTGTGACTTGTATTGACCTGTCAAAGAAGAGAAGCCTGGTCAATGCATACCGTAATAAGAAGCAGGATAACATTACCATTATGGTAGGTAACTTTAAGGACATTGAGCCACACCTGCCCTGCGACTATGATTATGTCCTGCTGATTGGTGTATTTGAATATGGACGTGCCTATATAGGTGGAGAGACACCCTATGAGGATTTCATGAGTATCTGTAACCGCCATAGAAAAGACAGCGGCAGACTGGTTATTGCTATTGAAAACAAATTTGGACTGAAATACTGGGCAGGCTGCAGAGAAGACCATCTTGGCACTTATTTTACAGGTATCGAGGGATATCATACAGGCGGCGTTGCCAGAACCTTTACCAGAAGAGGTCTGGAAGAGATTCTGCACAAGACAGGAATCAGTGAGTATGCCTTTTATTATCCATATCCGGACTATAAATTCCCGACAACGATTTATTCAGATGAATATATGCCAAAGAAGGGCGAACTGTCTAACAATCTTCGTAATTTTGACAGAGACAGAGTATTGCTTTTCGATGAGAAACAGGTATTTGACCAGGTAATAGAGGAAGGGGAATTTCCTTTATTCTCCAATTCTTATCTTTTGTTAATCGGTAAGAAACCGCAGACTGTCTATGCCAAGTTCTCTAATGACAGGGCGAAAGCCTGGGCAATCAGAACCCTGATTCACAAGAGTGCGGCGGGTACATTCCTAGTGGAGAAGCAGCCAAATGATAAGGAAGCCAATGCCCATATTGTGCATACCTATCAGGCGTATGAAGCGCTGTCCAGGCGGTATGAGGGAACGAAGATCAGGATGAATGAATGTAAGAGAACTCCGCAGAGCATCGTTTTCCCATTCTGCCCGGGTAAGACACTGGAAGAATTGCTGGATGAGAGACTGGATGAACAGGATGCAGAGGGCTTTCGCAAACTAATTGAAGAATATATGTATTGGTTATCATACAACGAAGAGGCTAATGTCAGCAATATTGATTTTATTTTCCCCAATATTCTGGTGGATGGAGACACATGGCATGTCATCGACTATGAATGGACTTTTGACAGAACAGTTCCAGCAAAAGACATTGCATTCCGTGCCTTTTATAATTATCTGCTGGGTGGAGAGGGCAGAAAAGCCTGTGAAGAACTTCTGATGCAGGATGTCCTGCATTTAACGGAAGAAGAGAAGCAGCAGGCGATTCAGGATGAGCAGGATTTCCAGCATTATGTGACAGGTGACAGAGCATCCGTCAGCGCCATGCGTGAGCTGATTGGCTTCAAGGCGTATGAACTATCGGGAATGGAAGCATATTGTGTATATGCAGCTGCAAAGTATGTGTCTCAGGTTTTCTATGACTATGGGGAAGGCTTCAGTCAGGAGAATTCCATACTGATCCATGATTGCTTTACAGAGGAAAAGGATGTGCATTTCACAGTAGATGTGCCTAAGGGAGTAAAGCAGATCAGAATTGATCCATGCTCCTACCGCTGTGCAGTTACAGTAAAAGACATTGCAGCAGGAGAGCAGCATTTTGCAAAGGACAACATGACAGTAAATGGCGTCTGGGCAAATGAGAACTGTGTCATATTTGACACAGAAGACCCGAATCTGGTCTTTGCCTGTGAAGGTGCAGACAGACTGGATGTGACACTGGAGGTCGTGGAGCTTCCGGAGAGCCTTACAGCAAGACTGATTGAGGCTGTAACACCGAAGGAAAACGGATTGAAACGTTTCTTCCACTAGTATAGCGTTTTCTAAATAACTGAACCATTTACGCAGAATATTTTTCAGAAAGTGCATGTCAAAAAACGTAGGCGTAGCGGGCTACGCTGAGGATTTTTGGCATGTGCTATCGGGAAAATAGGCAAGTAATATGGTTTAGTTAATTTAAAAACGCTATACTAGGATAATAGATGGGAGATTGATTTGAGAAGGAGTCTGATATGATCAACAGAATCAAGAAAGCAATACAGGACAAATTATATCAGGACTGCATAGAGGAATACCGCAATGCACTGCATTGTCAGACAGATCCGTATCTTATGTGGATTCGGGAGACAGAGCGTACGGATTCTAAGGATGAAGAATCGTATCCGTCACTGTCAGTAGTTTATTTTGAACAGTGTGGGGAAGATTTCTCGCTGGATGATCTGAAGAAAGATATTATTCTGTTCGTATCTGGTGATGGTAAGATCTCACCCCATGCTTTTCGCGAGGTCATAGAGTATTTTGACAGTCATCAGGATATCAATGTGGTATATGGAGATGAGGATATCTGGTATTTACCGGAGGGAGAAGATGCCGAGCCGGATAATGAACTCAAGCATCGTATGGCTCCCTGGGTGAAACCCATGTGGTCGCCGGATACGCTGTTCTCTTACCTGTATTTTGGTAATGTGTTTGCTGTCAGAAGAACGGCTTTTGCAGAGCTGAAATGGCTCGGTATGGATGATTACAGACTCAATATCTATGATTTTGTGTTGAAAGTCACAGAGCAGGGCAAGAGAGCCGGACACATAGAGAAGATTCTTTTCCATAAATTCTGGAAAGGAACAGATAGAGACACTGTGGAAGCACAGGTTATGAGTACGCTTGATTTGATCGGCGTGGGAACTGAGTATGATTTCATACGTGAGCTGGCGATGGAGAGACGGGGATTACAGGGCAGGATGGCCATAAATGACAAGACAGGAATCTCATATCCTGTTTATGAAGTACAGCAATCACCCTTAGTCAGTATCATTATTCCATCTAAGGATAATGTGGAGATATTGAAGCAGTGTATCCGTTCCGTATATGAACATACCACGTATCCCAATTATGAAATTATTGTAGTAGATAATGGCAGTTCAGCACAGGCTCGAATGGCATTACAGAATTTCCAGGAGGAATGTGCTTTCATCTATCTGTATGAGCCAATGGATTTCAACTTCTCTGTGATGTGTAATCTTGGAGCGAAAAAAGCCGGTGGAGAGTATCTGCTGCTGTTAAATGACGACATGGAAGTACTGGCAGACTGTGAGGACTGGCTGGATAGAATGGTAGGACAGGCTTCTCTGCGCCATGTAGGAGCAGTAGGGGCGAAGCTTCTGTATCCGAATTCTACGCTGATCCAGCATGCAGGTGTGACCAATACCATATCAGGACCGGGGCATAAGCTCAAGGGACTGGATGATACGCAGTCCTATTATTACGGCAGAAATAAGCTGGTCTACGATATGATCGGTGTGACAGCGGCATGCCTTCTGATACGGACTAAGGTATATAGAGCATTAGGCGGGCTCTACGAAGGACTCAGAGTTGCCTATAATGATGTAGACTTATGCTTCCGACTGTGTGAAAAAGGCTTATGTAACGTACAGCGTAATGATGTGGTGCTGTATCATCATGAATCACTCAGTCGTGGTGATGATATGCAGGATGAGGGTAAATTCAAGCGTCTCATGGAGGAGAAGGATGTTCTGTACAGGAGACATCCAAGACTCTATGCCCAGGACCCATATAATGGAACAATCCGTAATACAGGCGCACCAGAGTATGAGATACGCTGGCTGGAGGGCTATGAATTTGCAGATCTTACCGGTTATCGTGATGAGGTAAAAGAAGGCAGTTCCCTGCCGAATATGAAGCGTGTTAATCAGGCAATCATGATCGTGGTAGAGGATTGTGGCAAAGAGAAATTCCTGCGTGCCGGTAATCAGGGTAAGGAATATTATCTGATCAAAGGCTGGGCTTACATACCAGGCGCGGACAATGCGAGATATAAGATGAAGCTGCTGCTGGTAAATGAAAAGGGCAAAGTATGGGAAATGCCGATTATGAAGCGGTATCGTAAGGATGTGGCGGCAATTCTGCCGGATGAGACCAACGTGGAAATGACTGGCTTCTGCTGTTGGATTTATGAGGGTTCTCTGCCATCAGGCACGTATGATCTGTGGCTGACGGCAAAAGATAGCTGTTCCAGACAGAGAATGTATCGAAGCGCCAAGAAGCAGCTGGTAATCGAGTAATGAGTTGAGTCTCAGAATGGAAAACAGGACATAAGGACGGAAATCATGGAAGAGAAATCTTACGAAGCTTTGTGTGAAGAGCAGCGAAGACCATATCTGCAATGGCTGAAGAAGCAGGAGCAGGAATTGCATACGGAATGTGACATAGAGAAAGGGAAGCAGGTAGTGCGGCTTCCCTTTTTGTCCTGCGAGGAATCCTGGACAGAGTGCCTTGAAAAAGGAGGCATCACAGGCATCGGTCAAACGGCAGCTTCCGATGTTGGAGGCAAGGCAGATGATACAGACAGTGAGTTATGGCTTTTTATAAGAGATGACGGCATTGCAGATGACAGAACAGAGACAGTCTTTGCATATTATCAGAGGAATGGGGCAGATATTCTGTATGCGGATGAAGATTATTTTGAAACGCGCATTCTGGAGGAAGACAGCGAGATTTCAGGAGATGTGATGGGACTTCGCTGCCAGCCCTGGTTCAAACCGGAATATTCACCGGATACGCTTAGGGGCTTCTTTTATTATGGAAGTATCTTCGCAGTCAGAGCCGGTTGGGCACGCAGGATGTGGAAGCAGCTGTGTTGGGAGACAGGACAGAAAAATGACACGAGTGTCAGCATTTATGAATTTATGGTATATGCCTCAGGACAGAGCCAGAATATCTGCCGCATTCCCAGAGTACTTTATACCAATGGCAACCCTGAGAGGATAGAAGAACTGCCGGGATGGCATATGGAATGGAAACGAATCCGCAACACGAACTGGTGGAGACAGTTCCATGGCAAAGAAATAACGAAAGAAGCGCTGGTATCTATCATCATTCCCAGTAAGGACAATGTGCAGGTGCTGTTGCGCTGTCTGCATACATTACTGGAAAAGACACAATATCCCCAGTATGAGCTGGTAATTGTGGACAATGGAAGCACAGAAGAGAACAGACAGTGGATAACTTCCCAAATAAATGAGCTACAGGAGAAGCATGGAATACAGCTTCATTATATGTATCGCCCACAGCCTTTTAATTTCTCAGCAATGTGTAATCAGGGAGCAGAAGAGGCAAAGGGAAAATATCTGTTATTTCTCAATGATGATGTAGAGATTATCGAGGGAAAATGGCTGGATCAGATGATGGAGCTGGCGATACAGTTCCATATCGGTGCTGTAGGAGCCAGGCTTTTGTATCCTCAGGCTGAAGGTGAGACTGGAAACCGAATCCAGCATGCAGGCATTACCAATATGGGAATTGGTCCAGCACATAAGCTGGCTGGTCTTATGGATGAAGGCTGCCTGTATCATGGACATAATCTGGTGAATTATAATATGATAGCAGTCACGGGAGCATGCCTTTTGCTGAACAGAGAGAAGTTCAGACAGATACAGGGCTTTGACGAAGAGCTTGCAGTAGCTTATAATGATGTGGAGCTGTGCTTCCGGTTATATGAGCGGGGTTATCTGCAGGTAGTGTGCAATGAAGCTGTGCTGTTGCATCATGAATCAGTGAGCAGAGGACAGGATGATACACTGGCAAAGAAGCAGCGTCTTGCGCAGGAGCTGGATCGGCTCTATCAGAAGCATCCGGATTTGCTTCATCAGGACCCATTCTACAGCCCGAATCTGGTACAGTGGAAGAAGGATGTGGAATACTCCTGTGAATATCGTTTTCCCTGTGATTACATGGGAACGCCACAGTTAAGTCAGAAGCTTCCCAAAGCACATGAGAATCGCTGGATTCGTAAGCTGACAGGTGAGAACCAGTCCATGCTGCAGATAGACAGCGTGGAAGTGACAACGGATGTCATAGAGATAGAGGGCTGGTATGTGTTAAGAGAACACGATAATGCATTACTGACCAGATGGCTTTTGCTAAAGCATGAGGAAAGCGCAGAAGTATATCAGGTGTCGCTTTATCCGAAATTGAGAGAGGATGTAGAGCCGCTGTTTGCACAGGATGCACGGACGAAGAGAGTCGCACTGTGTGGCATACATGCGCTGATTGAGAAAGAGAAGCTGCCCAGGGGTTCCTATACCATAGGTATATTGGCACAGATGCAGGCAGCAGGAGGATTAGAAAATCATGGAAAAAGAATACAATACGCCCCAGGAGGAGGCTTCTTACTATAAGGAAGCATACGAACAGGAAAAGGCAAGAAGTGCTTCTCTGGCAGGAAGACTGGCAGATGCCAGGAATGAAGCAGATACGCTGCAGTTCCAGTTGGACAGAATCAAGAATAACCCTATGTGGAAAGCAAGCAAACCTCTGCGTCAGACGATGCACTGGGGACTGCGCAATTATCGCAGGCTCCGTAATCTGGGAGGTCCTAAGGGAATTGCCAGAAAGCTTCGGCAGAAGAAAAGAGAGCAGGAGGCTAGAAAACTCCACGGAACAGCAAGCTTTCCGACACCAGAGGAGGCTGCAAGACAGCGTGATACGAAGTTTGACCGCATGGTGAAGATCAGCATTCTTGTGCCTTTGTATAATACCCCACTGCAATTCCTGAATGAGATGATAGAGTCTGTGCTGAATCAGACTTATCAGAACTGGGAGCTGTGTCTGGCAGATGGTTCTGATGATGAGCACACAGAAGTAGGAGCACGTTGTCAGGAGTATGCTGCAAAGGACAAAAGAATTATATATTACAAGCTTGTAAAGAATGAGGGAATTGCCGGCAATACTAATGAATGTTATAAGCTGGCGACAGGCGAATACATTGGTCTGTTCGATCATGATGATATCCTGCATCCGTCAGTTTTATTCGAGTATGTGAAGGTTATCAACGAGCAGGGTGCAGACTATATTTACTGCGATGAAACGACTTTCAAGGGCGACAGCATCGACAATATGATCACACTGCATTTTAAGCCTGATTTCTCCATTGATAATCTGCGTGCCAATAATTATATCTGCCATTTCAGCGTCTTTTCCAGAGAATTGCTGGAAGGAACAGAGCTGTTTCGAAGCGGGTTTGACGGCAGCCAGGATCATGATATGATACTGCGTCTGACTTCCAATGCCAAGTGCATCGTGCATGTGCCGAAGCTTATGTATTACTGGAGATCCCATAAGGGCAGCGTAGCAAGCGATATCAGTGCGAAGCCCTATGCAATTGCAGCTGCCAAGGGAGCTGTGGCGGATCACCTGACTCGTTGTGGCTTTAAGAATTTTGAGATTAAGAGCACCAGGGCATTTGAAACGATATTTGAGATCAAATATGAGATATTAAAGGAAGACAAGATATCCATTCTGATTCCCAATAAAGACCATCTGGATGATCTGCGCAGATGTATCCAGTCAATTCAGGAGCGCTCTACGTATGACAATTATGAGATCATTATCATAGAAAATAACAGCAGTGAGCAGCAGACTTTTGATTATTATAAGACACTGGAGGGCAACGACAGAATCAAAGTCGTTACCTATGAAGGGGATTTCAATTATTCCAGAATCAATAATTATGGAGCGAAGTTTGCAGCTGGCGAATATCTGTTGCTTTTGAATAATGATACACAGGTCATTACAATGAACTGGATGGAAAATATGCTGATGTATGCACAGCGCCGGGATGTGGGAGCGGTTGGAGCCAAGCTCTATTATGGAGATCTGACCATACAGCATGCAGGAATCGTCATTGGACTGGGAGCGCACAGGACAGCCGGTCATACCCACTATAAGATCAACCATGATAATCTGGGGTATATGGGCAGACTCTGCTATGCACAGAATGTATCTGCAGTTACAGGCGCCTGCCTTATGGTAAGAAAGAGTCTGTATGAGGAACTGGGCGGGCTGGATGAGAGCTTTAAGGTCGCACTTAATGATGTGGATTTCTGCCTTCGTTTGAGAGAACAGGGCTATCTGAATGTATTTACGCCTTTTGCGGAGCTGTATCATTATGAATCAGCATCAAGAGGCAGTGACATTGAGGATGCAGCCAAGGCACAGCGGTATAATGAAGAAGCTGCGCATTTCAGAACGAAATGGAAGGAAGTCATAGACAGGGGAGACCCGTATTACAACCCGAATTTCTCATTGAATTACAGCGATTATTCCTTAAAAACGCCGGATGAGATAGAATTGAACAATGAAAAATAGATTAAATTTGATTAAATTACTACATTTCCTTGAAAAATTACTATAATTTTGATTTAATTATCATAGGCTTGGAAAAATATTTTTTTCACAATCCAGAATCCGGTATGTGCCAAGGTGCATGCTGGAATGAGAGAATATGGAGGTAAACTGAAATGAGCTACATGGATGAATTTAACTTCTGGTTGAATGACGATTATTTCGATCAGGCAACGAAGGATGAGCTTCTCGCCATTCGTAACAATGAAGGAGAGATTGAAGAACGTTTCTATAAAGAACTGGAATTTGGTACAGGCGGTCTGAGAGGTGTCATCGGCGCAGGAACTAACCGTATGAATATTTATACAGTCAGAAAGGCATCCCAGGGTCTTGCCAATTATATTATCAAGGCAAACGGACAGAAGAAGGGCATTGCAATTGCATATGATTCCCGTTTCATGTCTCCTGAATTTGCTGACGAAGCTGCACTGTGTATGGCTGCTAACGGCATTAAGGCATATGTATTTGAATCACTGAGACCTACTCCTGAATTGTCCTTTGCATTGAGAACATTAGGTTGTATCTCCGGTATTGTCATTACAGCAAGCCACAATCCACCTGAATACAATGGTTACAAGGTATACTGGGAGGACGGCGCACAGATCACAGCTCCTAAGGATAAGGAAATCATTGCTGAAGTTAAGAATGTAACAGATTATCATACAGTAAAGACCATGGACAAGCAGGAAGCTATCAATGCAGGCTTATATCAGGTAATCGGCAAAGAGATCGATGATGCTTACATGGTAGAGCTTAAAAAGCAGATCATTCATCCTGATGTCATCAAGGAAGTGGCAGATGATATCAAGATCGTTTATACACCATTATGCGGTACAGGTAACAAGCCCGTCAGAAGAATCCTTTCTGAGCTTGGCTTCAAGAACGTATACGTAGTACCTGAGCAGGAGAATCCTGATCCTAAGTTCACAACTCTGGATTATCCTAACCCTGAAGATCCTAAGGCATTTACATATGCATTGAAGCTTGCAAAGGAGAAGAATGCAGATATCGTTCTGGCTACAGATCCTGATGCAGACAGACTTGGTGTATATGCATTAGATACAGCAAGCGGCGAGTACAAGTCCTTTACAGGTAACATGTCAGGTATGCTCATTGCAGAATATATTTTAAGAGAAAGAACTGCAACAGGTACAATGCCTGAGAATCCGGCACTTGTAACAACTATCGTTACAACTAACATGACAGCTCCTATCACAGAAGCTTATGGTGTAAAGAGAATCGAGGTACTGACAGGTTTCAAATATATCGGCGAGCAGATCAAGCTGTTCGAGCAGACAGGCTCCAACAACTATGTATTTGGTCTGGAAGAGAGCTATGGCTGTCTGGCTGGTACTCACGCAAGGGACAAGGATGCAGTTGTCGCAGTTATGTGCCTGTGTGAAGTAGCTGCATGGTGCAAGAAGCATGGTAAGACATTATATGATATGATGCTTGAGATCTATGAGAAGTATGGCTACTATAAGGAAACACAGTATGCCATCACTTTAAAGGGCATTGATGGTTCCAAGCAGATCGCAGCAATCATGGACAAGCTTAGAAGCAATCCTCCTAAGAAGTTCGGCGAGCTGGATGTAGTCAGAGTACGTGACTATGAGAAGGATGTGATCACAGAGCTTGCAACAGGCAAGACATATCCTACAGGACTTCCTAAGTCCAACGTTCTCTACTTTGATCTGACCAACGATTCCTGGTGCTGCGCAAGACCTTCAGGAACAGAGCCTAAGATTAAGTTCTACATGGGCGTTAAGGGCACAAGCCTGGAAGACGCACAGAATAAGGTAGAAGCATTAACAGCAGAAGTAAAGGCTGTATTAGACTAAAGAATAGAGGCATAATAAGAGAAAAGGCCAGATGGAATCGGAAGGTTTAACTTTCCGATTCCATCTTGATATGAGAAAGGCTTGGGTTACACGCTTATGAAGAAACTGATAGAGCAGATGTTAAAATTTGGAGTGGTAGGCTTTGTCTGCTTTTTTATTGACTATCTGATCGGTATTATTGTATTGAATATTATTCTGCATACAGCCGGAGAACAGTTCTTTGAACTGGCTTCCATGACTGGATCAGCTTTAGGCTTCACAATCTCTGTTATTGTGAATTATATATTAAGCTTTAAATTCGTATTTGAACGAAAAGAGGATATGAACCGTAAGGCAGAGTTCGTGATCTTTATCATTTTAAGCATCATCGGACTGGGACTGAACCAGCTGATTATCTGGATATGCGTAGGACCTGTTTATGGTAATGTGGCATGGCTGCAGAGGCTGTTGAATTATAATCTGGCTTATACGGCTGCCAAGGTAGTTGCGACTGCCATTGTTATGGTATACAATTTCGTTACCAGAAAAATATTCCTGGAGAAAAAGGATTAACAAATGTCAATTGTACAGAATATTAAGAAAACAATCAATTACAGCAAAAAGAACGGTTACAAGGAGGCTGCCCTTGCAGCCTGGGAGCGAATGACTGCAAGATATTATGCAGACTATACGTATGAGACTCCAAAAGAAGAGGAATTGAAGCGCCAAAGAGAAGACAGAACTCTGGAACCAATCAGTTTTTCCCTTATTGTACCGGCTTTTGAGACGCATAGAAATCATCTGACAGATCTGATTGAGAGCTGCCTGGCACAGACCTATGGCAACTGGGAGCTGATTCTTGCGGATGGCAGTGAAACGCAGGAGGTCTCTGCTGTGATGTCACAGTATGAGGATTCCAGAATCCATTATGTCAGACTACAGGAGAATGGTGGTATCTCAGAGAATACCAATCAGGCGCTTGCCTATGCCACAGGTGATTACTGTGGACTGGTGGATCATGATGACATACTGACACCGGATGCACTTTATGAGATGGCAAGGGCGATTACGGAAGCTGTCAGTGAGGGGAAAGAGAAGCCCGTACTGCTTTATTCTGATGAAGATAAATGTGACGCACAGGGCAATCATTTCTATGATCCCCATATTAAGCAGGACTTTAACCTGGACCTGCTTCTGACCAATAATTATATCTGTCATTTATGCGTGGTCGAGACTGCCTGGATTCAGAAACTGCAGATACGCAGGCAGTATGACGGCGCACAGGATTATGATCTGGTGCTTCGTATTGTGAGCAGTCTGATGCTGAAGGAAAAGGAGAATTCCAATTCCGGAAGAGTAGAGGATTATATCTGCCATGTTCCTAAGGTGCTGTATCACTGGAGATGCCATGAAGGCTCAACGGCGGATAATCCACAGAGCAAGATGTATGCGTATGAGGCAGGCAGAAAGGCACTGGCTGATTTTACCTTCCGCATGGGCTGGAAGGCAGATATCAGACATAATAAGCATCTGGGTTTTTATCGCATTGCCTACCGCAATGATGTGCTGATTCACAGAGAAGACCTTGCAGCAGTGGGAGGCTTCGTTGTACATGCAGGCAAGATCGCCAGTGGAAGCTACAGAGGCCAGCCAAGAGTCTATGCGGGCTATATGAACCGCATGGATCTGTATCAGAATGTGAACTATCTGGATATTCGCAATCTGGAAGTCAACAAAGCATACTTTGACGTGTATGAGGAAGTGACAGGGCATCCGTACGAATGTACTTTTACAGCGCATACATCGGCTCCGCTTCCGCAGTGGATCAGGGAGCTGACACCGGAGCAGCTTGAGCGGCTCAACAAGAAGCTCAGTCATAAATTACAGGCAAAAGGAGCAAGGCTTCTGCTGGATCCGGAGGCGGTACGCAAGATCTGATGGGAGGAGCCGATATGGTGAAATCGACCGTGGTGATTCCTAATTACAATGGAATCCGTTATATCGAAGACTGTCTGGACAGCCTGTATGCAGGAACGCAGACGCAGTTTGAGGTCATTATGGTGGACAATGCTTCCACGGATGGCAGCAGGGAGCTTGTGCAGGAGAAATTTCCACAGGTGAAGCTGATCTGCAATGAAACAAATACCGGATTCAGTGAAGCTGTGAATCAGGGAATACAGGCAAGTACAACACCTTATGTAATATTATTGAATAATGATACGAGAGCTGACAAGGCATTCATTCATGAGCTGGAAAAGGCAATAGAAAAGGATGCCCGGATTTTCTCTGCCAGCGCCAAGCTGATATCACTTCATGATATGACGAAGCTGGATGATGCAGGTGATTACTACTGTGCACTTGGATGGGCTTTTGCCAGAGGAAAAGGCAAAGCTCCGGCATTGTATGAGAAAGAGGATTGTATTTTTGCAGCCTGTGGTGGTGCAGCAATCTACAGAAGAGAATATTTTGAGAGAGTGGGATTATTTGATGTGAACCATTTCGCATATCTGGAAGACATTGATGTAGGATATCGTGCGCAGTTATGCGGGTATCAGAACCGTTTTGCTCCGGCAGCAATCGTGTATCATGCAGGGAGTGCAACCTCCGGTTCCAGATATAATGCGTTCAAGACCAAACTGGCAGCCAGGAACAGTATCTATCTGGTCTATAAGAATATGCCATTATTGCAGATTCTTATAAATCTGCCGTTTCTGCTGGCGGGCTGCCTGGTCAAATGGCTTTTTTTCATACGAAAAGGAATGGGCAGGGAATACGCAGCCGGTGTGGCAGAAGGCTTTAAGCTGTCTGCAAGTGCCAAAGGACGCAGCCAGAAGGTGCATTTTGCCCCATCAAGGCTCATGGCATATATACGGATTCAATGTGCGTTATGGTGCAATATAATCCGCATGATTCGAAAATAAAGTTGTACTTTTACAGGAAATAATGTAGAATATGGATTTAGTAGTGCAAAAGCGAGTCAAAAGGTGATATAATTGATAAAGGACAATCAAAAATATTTTAATAGATTGCTTGTACTTCTGGATGCACTGGTCATTACGGTATCCTATCTGCTGGCGTGGTTTCTGTGGCTTGGCGGATCTGTTGTGGAGATGAAGCCGGGTACCGGTGTCCTGGCAAGGGAGATTTACTTCTCGGTATTGTTTGTTGTAATACCTGGGTATCTGATTCTGTATAATGTCTTTGACATGTATACACCCAAGAGAACGGCGAAGACCAAGTATGAGGTTTTTAATATCATCAAGGCCAATACCGTGGGGCTTTTTGCCATCATGGTGCTTCTCTATGCGGTGAAGCTGCCGGACTTCTCCAGAGGTATGATTGCAGTATTCTTTGGAATTAATATTGTTCTGGAGATATTCATGCGTAAGTGCGTACGTTTTGCGCTGCGCTATATTAGAAAAAAAGGATATAATATCAAGCATATCCTTCTGGTGGGATATTCCCGTGCAGGAGAGGAGTATATTGATAAAATCAGAGAAAATCCGGAATGGGGTTATGTGGTATGCGGCATTCTGGATGACAGGATTCCTAAGGGAACCAAATATAAAGGTGTGGAAGTAATAGGTGAGATTGACCAGCTTTCTGCCATACTTGCGGATAACAACATGGATGAGATTGGTATTACCCTGGCTCTGGAGGATTATGACAGGCTGGAGGATATTGTTAATATATGTGAGAAATCCGGTGTGCATACCAAGTTCATTCCCGATTATAACAGAGTCATTCCCAGCAGCCCGTATCTGGAAGATCTGGGAGGACTGGCAGTCATTAATATACGACGTGTCCCTTTGACCAATACTGCGAATATGCTGATGAAGCGTATTGTGGATGTGTTCGGGGCAATTGTGGCAATTATTCTCTTTTCCCCATTGATGCTGATCGCTACCATTGGAATCAAGCTGACCAGCAGAGGACCTCTTATCTATAAGCAGGAGAGAGTGGGGCTTCATAACAGACCATTCCAGATGTACAAGTTCCGTACTATGGAAGTGCAGAAGGAAGAGGAAGAGAAGAAGGGCTGGACGACCAAGAATGATCCAAGAGTCACTCCTATCGGCAGAATACTGCGCAAGACCAGTATTGACGAGATGCCGCAGTTTTTTAATGTACTAAAGGGAGATATGAGCCTGATAGGTCCAAGACCTGAGAGACCTCTCTGGGTAGAGAAGTTCAAGGAAGAAATACCAAGATATATGATAAAACATCAGGTTCGTCCGGGACTGACCGGATGGGCACAGGTAAATGGATACAGAGGAGATACCTCGATTCGTAAACGTATTGAATATGATTTGTACTATATTGAGAATTGGACAATGGGATTTGACATGAAAATCCTGTTTCTGACCTTTTTCAAAGGATTTGTAAATAAGAACGCATATTAGGAGAAAATACGGAATGGAAGATAATCGTTATCAGGATAGCAACCGAAGACCTGCCGGCAGACAGGGTTCAGCACAGGGGGATGGCAGACGTGTGTCATCCAATACAGCACATCGTCAGGCATCCAATACAGGAACAACCCGGCGTACTGCGCAGACGGGCAATACAGGTACGTCCCGCAGAAGTTACCAGGCAGGAGCACCGTCAGGAAGCCGCAGAACGCCGCAGACAACAGCACAGCCGGGTACCCGCAGGCCTTCTCAGGCAGGGACACAGGGCACAACCCGCCGTACCACCCAGTCCCAGACAGGATATCGTTCAGAGGCTGGTCAGGGTACACGCAGAATGACGGAGAACGAGATGGGAAGGTCACAGCACAGTACATCAGCCGGTAACAGAAGACCGGCATCTTCCAAGGGCAAGCCAAAGAAAAACCATAAGCCGGTGAACCCGCAGAAAGCTGCCAAGAAGAAGCGCAGGAAGATTGTTTTGTTTATTATAGAGATTTTTGTCCTGCTGATTCTGTTAGTTGTATTCTGGGGAGTAATGAAGGCGCGCCAGATTCAGATTGTTACCATTGATGACCAGGATGTAGAGATTAATGAACAGGTCAAGGAAGCAACGGAGACCGGTGCCATGAAGGGCTATCGTAATATTGCACTTTTCGGTGTGGACTCCCGTGATGGAGAGCTGGATAAGAGTACCAGAACGGATACGATCATCATTGCTTCCATTAATCAGGATACGAAGGAAGTCAAGATGATATCAGTGCTTCGTGATACGTATCTGAATTTAAGTACAGATACCTATAATAAGGCAAACTCTGCTTATGCAAAGGGCGGCCCGAAACAGGCGATTGCCATGCTGAATATGAATCTGGATATGAATATTACTGATTTTGTAACCATTGGTTTTGATGGACTGATTGATGTAATTGATGCAGTCGGCGGTATCGAGATTGATGTGCAGGAGAATGAGATTCCACACCTGAACAGCTATCAGGTCAGTATGGTAGGTAAGCAGGATGGTACACTCAATGCAAAGGGTGAACCGAACTATGTGGCAACAGAAGGTGTTGATTATATTCCGGTAACTACAGCAGGTCTTCAGAAGCTGAATGGTCTGCAGGCAACAGCTTACTGCCGTATCCGTTATGTGGGTAATGATTTTGCCCGTACACAGAGACAGCGTACTGTTATTGAGAAGGTAGCCAAGAAGGCAATGACATTGAATCCTGCTACCCTGAACAACATTGCAAATGCAGTATTCCCGAAGATTGCAACATCTCTTGATCTGTCAGAGATCATTGAGCTTCTGGGTGGTATTACAGGCTATACCATTGGTGAGACTGCGTCCTTCCCATTTGATGGAAGTGTACAGACAGGACGTGTACGTAAGATGAGCGTTGTTATTCCACAGGATTTGGAATACAATGTAAAACTGCTTCACCAGATGTTCTTTGATGAGCAGGATTATGAGCCATCCAGTACAGTAAAGACCTGTAGCAGCAAGATTGCAAGCGATACAGGGGTATATTATTCGGGGCAATAAAGTAAAGAATAAAGGAGTCGCTTATACGACTCCCTTTTTCGGATTTAAGGAGAGATATCATGCAGCATACAGTAGACGTGATTGTATTGACCTATAAGCCTCCCAAGGGAGTGCTGCAGCTGGTCGAGATGATAGAGAAGCAGGACTATCCCATACAGAAGCTGATTCTCATGAACACAGAGGAGAAATATTTCGACGAGCGCTTCTATGGCACCGGCTTTCTTGAAAAATACAACAATATAGAAGTGCATCATATCTCAGGCAAGGAATTCGACCATGGAAGAACCAGAAACCGGGCTACCGCATATTCTAATGCAGATATTTTTGTCTGCATGACACAGGATGCGATTCCGGCGGATACAGCGCTGATCGGGCATCTGGTAGAGACACTGCAGCAGCCCAAGGTCGCTGCCGTCTATGCAAGACAGCTTCCGCTTCCTGACTGCAGGGAGATAGAGAAATACACCAGAAGCTTTAATTACCCGGAAGAATCACGTATAAAATCAAAGGACGACATTGCCGAGCTTGGAATTAAGACCTTTTTCTGCTCGAATGTATGCGCAGCATATAACCGTAATATCTTCGATATGCTGGGGGGATTTGAGAAAAGGGCGATCTTTAATGAAGATATGATATATGCGGGACATGCTGTGGAGGCAGGCTATCGCATTGCATATCAGGCGCAGGCGCAGGTCTATCATTCCCATAATTACAGCTGTATGCAGCAGTTTAGAAGAAATTTTGATCTTGGTGTATCACAGGCAGAACACCCTGAAGTATTCGCAGGAGTGTCTTCCAAGAGTGAAGGAGTACAGTTGGTAAAGAAGACCGCCAGACATCTGGCAGAGGCTGGCATGAGAAAGCAGATTCCATATCTGATCGTACAGAGTGGCTTTAAGTATATAGGATATCAGATGGGAATACATTATAAATCACTGGGGCAGGGCATGCTCATGAAATGTACCAGCAACAGGAATTATTGGAAACAGCAATAGATAACAGGAGGAAAGTAAACTATGTGTGGAATTGTTGGATATATTGGTAAGCAGCAGGCAGCACCTGTCATTCTGGAAGGTCTGGCGAAGCTGGAATACAGAGGCTATGACTCAGCAGGTATGGCTGTTTTTGATGGCGAGAAGATTCAGATCACCAAGGCTGTAGGAAGACTGAAGGTATTGGAAGAACTGACACATGCGGGAGCAACTATGCCCGGAACAGTTGGTATCGGACATACAAGATGGGCAACTCATGGCGCACCAAGTGATGTGAATTCCCATCCTCACTATAATGAACAGGGAACAATTGCCGTTGTACATAACGGTATTATAGAGAATTATCTGCCACTGAAAGCCAAACTGGAGTCCAAGGGATATCATTTTGTCTCTGATACAGATACAGAAGTAGTGGCACATCTGATTGATTATTATTATAAAGGCAACCCATTAGAGGCGATTCTTAAAGTTATGCACAGAGTACAGGGCTCTTATGCACTGGGTATTATGTTTACGGAACATCCGGATGAGATATTTGCAGTACGTAAGGACAGTCCTTTGATCGTTGGTCAGAACGAAGATGGCTGTTTCATTGCGTCTGATGTACCGGCGATTCTTAAATATACAAGAAAAGTATACTTTATCGAGAATCAGGAGATCGTACGTCTTCGTGCAGATGGTATGCAGTTCTATACAATTGATGAAGAAGAGATCACCAAAGAGCCTGTTACGATTGAGTGGGATGCTGACGCAGCAGAAAAAGGCGGCTATGAGCACTTCATGTTAAAGGAAATGTATGAACAGCCAAAGACTGTAACAGATACCTTAATGCCAAGAATTAAAGATGGAGATATTGTTATTGACGAGTTAAATATGTCAGATGAAGAGATCAAGGCAATCCGCAAAATCTTTATTGTTGCCTGTGGTTCTGCATATCATACAGGTGTGACAGCCAAGTATGTGATAGAAGGTCTGGCAAGAATCCCGGTAGAAGTGGATGTTGCAAGTGAGTTCCGTTATCGTAATCCGATTCTGGAAGAAGGTACTATGGTCATCGTTATCAGCCAGTCCGGGGAGACTGCTGATACATTGGCAGCACTTCGTGAGTCTCAGAAGCTGGGACATAAGGTACTGGGTATTGTAAATGTAGTAGGAAGCTCCATTGCCAGGGAAGCCGACAATGTCATGTATACATGGGCAGGCCCTGAAATCGCAGTAGCAACTACCAAGGCATACAGTGCACAGCTGATTGCGCTATATCTGCTGGCTATGAAGTTTGCCAAAGTAAAAGGCAGGCTGGATGAGACAACTTTCCATGAGCTTCTGGAAGATCTGAAACGTCTGCCTGCACAGATTGAGATGCTTTTATCTAATAAAGAGAGAATCCAGAGATTTGCCAACCGTTATGTGGGAGCGAAGGATGTATTCTTCATCGGAAGAGGCATTGATTATGCAATTTCCATGGAAGGCTCTCTGAAATTAAAGGAGATTTCCTATATTCATTCGGAAGCATATGCGGCAGGTGAATTGAAGCATGGTACAATTTCCCTGATTGAAGAAGGAACACTGGTAGCAGCAGTTGCCACACAGGATTCCCTTTTCCAGAAGACATTGAGCAATATGGTTGAGGTTAAGGCGAGAGGTGCTTTCGTACTGGCAGTTACAACAGAAGGTAATACAGAGATTGAGAAAGCAGCAGACTATGTAATCTACATTCCAAAGACCAATGCATATTTTGCAAATTCACTGGCGATTATTCCACTTCAGCTGTTTGGATATTATGTAGCAGTAGGAAAAGGCTGCGATGTAGATAAGCCAAGAAACCTGGCAAAATCCGTAACTGTGGAGTAAGGGGATTGTTGCGAAACGTGAGGTTGTGGCAAGGGACGAATTGTGCCTGCGTTGCATTATGAAGGCAGGTACAATTCTGTTACTTGAAATGGGCGTTTCGCAGGAAAATGAATTTTTTGATCTCTTAGATTCGGGAACTGACGAAGATTCTAAGTGTGAAGTGTATGGGAACTCTAAGGAGGAAACAAAGCTATGGAAGAGAACGAGAACAGACAGGATGGAAATGTATACAGTGATGGGGCGGCATCGGTAGATGGTCAGCTGGAAAATTTGCAACAGCAGGGGAATGGGCAACAGCAGCAGGCAGAGCCGGTCTATGCAAGGATAGAGCAGTATAGTAATCTGTATGGCGGTCCGGCAAATCAGACTGTGAACTATGGTAAGGTGAAGCCAGCTAAGGTAAAGAAGAAGCATCCTGTATTCAAGAGAATGGTGCTTAGTATTGTAAGCGGTATTGTATTTGGTCTGTTTGCGGGGCTTGGTGTGTATGTAGTATATGAATTGTCTGGACTGGATGTGAATCAGGCAAAGATTGCTTCTGTCAAGGAACAGATGGATGATCTGGCTTCACAGATGGAAGATATGCAGGCAAGTGTGGGTAAGACACAGTCAACAGAAAGTGCTTCACAGAGCAGTGAATCATCAGGAATTGAGCCTAAGTCCAGAGATATTGATATAGAGGGAACCAACGAGGTAACGCAGATTCCACAGATGGAGCCACAGACAGTAACCGCAGTTGTAACTGATGTGACAGAAGTGGTGAAGACAGCGATGCCTTGTGTTGTATCTATCACGAATCTGTATTCAGGTACAGACTGGTATGGTGAGACTACACAGGAGGAAGCCAGCGGTTCCGGTATTATTGTCGGTGAGACGGATGATGAGTTACTGATTGTAACGAATTATCATGTAATTGAAGATTGTGATGAACTGAGTGTGCAGTTTATTGACGATCATGAAGTGCTTGCTTATGTAAAAGGCACCGATTTCAGCAATGACCTGGCTGTAATCACTGTATTTCTGGATGATATTGAAGAGAGCACCAGAGGACAGATCGCGATTGCAACATTGGGCGATTCTGATGCTTTACAGGTAGGAGAACCGGCGATTGCCATTGGTAATTCCCTTGGATATGGACAATCTGTTACTACAGGTGTCATCAGTGCATTGAACAGAGAGGTAGTAATAGATGATAACACCAGTTATTTAATTCAGACTGATGCAGCGATTAACCCTGGTAATTCAGGTGGTGCGCTTCTGAATGTCAAGGGAGAGGTCATTGGTATTAATTCGAATAAAATAGCAAATTATGTGATAGAGGGTATGGGTTATGCAATTCCCATAACCACAGCAAAACCTGTAATTGAAGAACTGATGCAGCATGAGACGAAGAGAAAGGTATCCGACAATGAACGTTCCTTCCTTGGAATCTCTGGAACGGATGTGACCAGCGACGTATCAGCTACGTATGATATGCCTAAGGGTGTCTATGTAGCGCAGGTATTGGAGAACTCGGCAGCTGAGAGTGCAGGAATTCTCAAGGGCGATATTATTGTTGCCTTTGACGGTGAAACAATCACTACCATGTCTCAGTTACAGGGCGTGCTGGAATATTATGCAGCAGGTTCTACGGTAGATGTAACCGTAATGCGCCAGAGTACAGGCAGCTACCAGGAAAAGACATTGAGTGTCACACTGGGGGCAAAAAATCAATAGAAAGGCATGGGTATTTATATGTCAGATCAGGATAGAAAAGATGATTTGGATATTTTAGATATATCAGAAGAGGACGAAACTTCCAAAGAATCGTCTGATGAAACATCCGACGAAAAGACAAAGGATGAGAAAACAACAGAGGAAGGCTACGATAAGGACACAGAATATGAAGATGTGTGCTTCATCTGTAGAAGACCGGAGAGTAAGGCAGGCAGAATGTTCAAGCTGCCTAATCATATCTCCGTATGTTCAGACTGTATGCACAAGACAATGGATACAGTCAGTCAGTTCGATTATCAGGGACTCTTGAACAGTACCAGTAATATGAATAATGATAAGAAGGAAAGCAAGCGCTTCCCGAATATCAGCTTTGTAAATATTGCAGATTTACAGGGCGATGGTGGCATTCCAAACCGTCAGAAGTTAAAGAGAAAGAAGCATAAGGAAAATGCAGATGCAGTCTTTGATGTAAAGAATCTGCCTGCACCACATCGTATCAAGGCGCAGCTGGATGACTATGTGGTAGGACAGGATTATGCCAAGAAGGTAATTTCCGTGGCAGTATACAATCACTATAAGAGAGTTGCAACAGGAACAATGGATGATATCGAAATCGAGAAATCCAATATTTTGCTCCTGGGTCCTACTGGTTGTGGTAAGACTTATCTGGTAAAGACACTTGCCAAGTTATTAGATGTACCTCTTGCCATTGCAGATGCTACTTCTTTGACAGAGGCAGGCTATATTGGTGATGATATCGAATCTGTAATCTCCAAGCTGCTGGCTGCTGCTGATAACGATGTAGACCGTGCAGAGCGGGGCATTGTATTTATTGATGAGATTGATAAGATTGCCAAGAAGAAGAATACAACTTCAAGAGATGTCAGTGGTGAATCCGTACAGCAGGGTATGCTCAAGCTTCTGGAGGGTGCGGACGTGGAAGTACCCGTAGGTGCGAACAGTAAGAATGCCATGGTGCCTTTGACGACTATTAATACCAGAAATATTCTTTTTATCTGTGGTGGTGCTTTCCCGGATCTGGAAGAGATCATCAAGCAGAGACTGAGCAAACAGACCTCGATCGGTTTCAATGCCCAGTTAAAAGACAGCATGGACGAAGAGAAGGATATTTTGAAGAAAGTTACGGTAGAGGATATTAAGAAGTTTGGTATGATTCCTGAATTTGTTGGCCGTCTGCCAATTATTTGTCCAATGGACAGCCTGACTAAGGAGAGCTACATCAAAATCTTAAAAGAGCCTAAGAATGCTATTTTAAAGCAGTATCAGAAGCTGTTGGCTCTGGATGAAGTGAAGCTTAACTTTGAAGACAGTGCACTGGAAGCTATTGCCGAGAAAGCAATGGAGAGAGACACCGGAGCCAGAGCGCTTCGTGCTATTATAGAAGAATTCATGCTGGATATTATGTATGAGATTCCCAAGGATGACAATATTGGTGAAGTAACGATTACAGGTGATTATATCAACGGAACCGGCGGTCCTCTTATTCAGATCAGAACAGAGTCTGTACATCCAAAGGCGATAGAGAAGGAAGAAGAGACGAAGGCAGAGCCGGAGCAAAAGGCACAAGAACCGCAGAAACCAGAGCCTCAGAATTTCTATGAGGTATAACAGCGGAAAGGCATAGGAATCAGTATGAGGATTTTGGTAGTAAATGATGATGGTATTGAGGCAGCAGGGATTATCAGACTGGCTGCCTTGGCGAAAGAATTCGGTGAGGTATGGGTTGTTGCACCGGATGCACAGTGCAGCGCCATGTCACAGAGAATCACGGTCAGGGGAGAATTGCAGCTGAGAAAGCGTGCAGACTTTCCTGTAGAAGGTGTGGAAGCCTACAGTCTGAGCGGTACACCGGCTGACTGTGTGAAGGTTGCAGTGGAATATCTGATGAAAGACCAATTACCGGATATTGTCTTTTCCGGTATTAATAAGGGATATAATGTAGGATATGAGATCGCTTATTCAGGAACAGTAGGTGCCACATGGGAAGCAATCAGCAAAGGCATCAGAGCCATTGCCTTTTCCGTGGATATGGAAGAAGATTATGCGGTGACGCAGGCGTATTGGAGCGAAGTGACCAGAGAGCTTCTAAACAAAGACATTACATCCCATGAGATATGGAATGTGAATTTCCCTGGCTGTAGCCTGGAAGATTATAAAGGTATTCAGTGGGATACAGTTCCTGCCAAGACGCAGTATTTTCTGGATCACTATGATGCAGAAGAGATATCAGAGGATTGCAGACGCCTGACTCTTGCAGGCATTCCCATTACTGAAGCGCCAGCAGGGACAGATATCAGTGCCCTTATGGACGGTTACATATCAGTCAGCAAAATACAGAGTACAATATACAAAACATCGGACCTTTAAGCAGGTTCGATGTTTTTTGTAACTATTCAAAGCCATGCAAATGTAACTACATGAACAAAAGTAAAGCATTGCAGATGCGATTTTGGGAATGTGGGTTGAATAGTTACTGCTTTTTAATGAAGTTGAGAAACTCTTCTGCTACGTGAGAAAGCTGGCGGTACTTATTCCAGATGAGGATATAGGAGGCAGTATTGGAGGGTTCTACGATTTCTTTGATGCAGACGTCAGTCAGATTGGCAATATCCCCTGCCGATGCAGGATAAATCGTAATTCCAACACCAAGTCTGGTCAGTTCATAGGCACTGAGCAGATGGGCGATACGTCCACGGACAATGGGCTTGGCATCCGGACCAAACCATTTGCTGATCTCTTCAAGTCGGGAAGTTCTGGAAGGAATAAACAGCTCGTAGGGCAGTAATTCACAGGCACGAATGGTAGGTGATGGATTCTGACTTAGGGGATTCGATGCGGGAATCATGGCAACCCATGGCTCCTGATAGACAGGAAGAGATTCTACACCTTCTGCGTTGTGTGGCTCTATAATAATAGCCAGATCACACAGCCCATTCATGACACGATGCACGACATCATCCGAATTCCCATTCCACAGACTGTACTGGACATGGGGATTCTTCTTGTGAAAAGCCGCAATCCATTGGGCATACAGACGTGGTGCATGTCCTTCTACCGAAGCGAGGTAGAGAGTACCCTGTAGACCGTGATTGCGTTCTCTGATATCCTCTGTGGATTTGTTCACCAGGTTAATGACCTGCGTTGCATATTCCTTGAAAATCATGCCCTCTTCTGTCAGACGCAGGGCATGGGGACGGCGCTCAAAAAGCTTTACCCCCAGTTCCTCTTCCAGCTCCTGAATCTGACGGCTTAGAGGTGGCTGGGCAATGCACAGCTTCTGGGCTGCTCTGGTGAAATTCATTTCTGAAGCAACAGCCAGAAAATAGCGAATATGTCTGAGTTCCATAGTATCTTCCCTTTCTATGTCTTTTGCTTTTGTGATACCTATAAGGTATAGTTATATATTTATTATATATATTTCACATAGTAAAAACAATATGCTATATTAAAATCAACAAAAGGAAATAACATCCAACCACTAAAGGAGGTAAACATTATGAAGGCATTGATGACATTAAAGGAACTGTTAGAAGAGTACTATACAAGCTTTAAGGTAGGTTACACAAGATAACATGATATCATTAATAGAACAGTTCGAGTAGAGGGATACTGCAGATGACAGATGCGGTATCCCTTTTTGGTGTCTGTTATTTACGAACATATATTAAATTCCCTGATAACTATAAAACATATAAAATAACCTTCATTAAAACATAAACACTTCGTAAAAGCTATTGTAATTCCTGAAAAAATAGAATATTTTGGTTAGCACAGTCAGATCTCGCGGCGATCAAGAAAAAGTATAGGATTATGAGGAATGAAAAGAGAACAAAAAGAAACAATACGAAGAATTATGTGTATACTGACGGCAGCCACACTTTTGGCAGGATGTATACCGATGAAGGTAACAGCGGTGGAAGAGGGGAATCTTCCACATTATTTAGATGAATCGAACCGATTGGATCAGGAGATTTCAGGTGAAGACGGTTTGCAGGAAGATGACTCAGATCAAGGGGATTCCACAAAGGATAATTCATATGGAGAGGGTTTTAAAGAAGACATTACAGATGAAAATAAGTCTGAAAAAAACGACTCTGAGAAAGATGATTTTGGAACAGATGATTCGACTGAGAATGGTTCAACGAAAGAGGACTCGGATAAAGGAGATATGGATGCAGGAGACTCAGATGGAGAAGACTCAGATGAGGAAGGTTCGGCAGAAGATGACTCCAATGAGGAACCAGCGCGACCAGAGCCGCCTCGCTATGTTCTTGGTGGGGATGAGAGAATTACACTGACTCTGACAGATCAGCAATATCAATCAGAACAAAATAGCATAACATATCAAGCACAGTATCAGATTTTTCTGGAAGGCTTTTACAGGGAAGAAGTCAATGACAATCAGGAATTGCGGTTGGAGATTTGGGTAGACGGTCAGGATGAAGCACAGACAGAGCGTTATATTTTTACAGAAGATGGAAATGTAGAACAGAAATTTCCTTTTCATGTAAGCAGTCCAGGAGAATATTCAATAACCACTGTTATGTATGGTTGTATATGGGATGAGGAAACAGAAGAATGGAAGGAGCGTGAAATAAAGCAGCAATTTCAAGTCGAGGTAGAGAAGCTTTCCCAGGAGCTACAGGATGTTCGGGAGAAGCTTACACTGCGATATGGTGATACATTGGATGTAGCTGAATATGTTGCCAGCCATTTACAGATAGAGAATGTGCTTTATACTGAACATTTGGAAGTCATGAATGATGCGTCTGATAAACTACGATTAACAGATACACAGATACGTGCCATCGGTATAGCGAAAGAGGATGCTCCGGCAGTGATAAGAGTCAGATATGGTGGGAGTGAATGGTTCACAGAGTCACAGGAAGTAGCTATTCCTGTCGTAATTGCCCAGGTGACACCTGATATTACGCTCAGACTGGATGAGGAGCGGGAGTGGCAGACCAGTAAGACGATACCGATTCATGGAGAGCTTGCACTACATGCACAGATCAGTCAGGAAGAGGGTGCATATTACGAGGATTTATTACAGAAGGATGATAAGCTGAAATTGCAGTACCGTATCATTCATGAGAGCAGCGGTGCAGTCAAAGAGTACACACTGCCTTTTGGCTGGAACAAGGAGACGGGAGAAAAGACATATCATGCGGTATTGCCAATAGGCTGGCGCAATTTCACTAAACTGCATAAGGGTGAGCGGTATCGACTGGAAATGGCAGTGCTGTATAACGGAACAGACTGTCCCTATGAAATGCTGCAAAAGCAGAGCTGTCAATTGACATTGCAGGCAGCTAATGCTTACATCAAGCCGGAGCAGTCCAGCGTGGAACTGGAATATCGCAAGGCATGGAATCAGGATTATCAGATGCCTTTTATCCTGATGCATAAGGGGATATTAAAGGATACACAGGTTATGGATGAGGAAGAACTGTCACAGATACAATATGAGCTTCGCACTTCTGATCCGGCAGTTGCATCTGTGGAGAAAAAGCCACTACAGCAAGATGATATAGCATCCGGGCTGCCTTATACGATAACCGGCGTGGGTGAGACTTCTATTGGAATCAAGGCGGTGAAAAGTCCTACTTATGATGTGGAGAGTGGTGCAGTTCAGATTCAGGTAAAGAACAGCAGCATCAGAGAAGAGGATTATAGTATTCATTACAGCGGGGATGGCAGGGAACAGGTCTATACACTGACACAGTGGCAGGAATATTTAAAGCAGCACAATTCCTGGTTAAAGGCACCAGTGACCATATCACTTACAGATGCTGGTGCAAAATACTATGATACATTGCACTGTCAGGAGCAGAACAGGGGTAATGTAGCCAGCAAAAAAGAGAAAATCCTGTATACGGCAGACCAACCGGTGACAGAGCATGTTTTGTGGATGACACATAAGGACAGGAATGCATCAACAAAAGGCGTTGGCGAGATGCCTGCCTTTTCCATGGGAATCGACCAGAAGAAGCCACAGTTGATCGCAGTAGAGGATAATGGCAGGAGGCGTTATCAGGAGACTTCTACGGATGATATATGGTATATGGGTGAATATTATGAGATTAAGACAGCATATGAGGATACGATGAGTGGCATTTCACTTGTAGAATATACCACAGATGCAGGACGGACGTGGCATGCTTTTCCTTTGACAAAAGACAACACCGATACAAAGGTGCAGGAATGCAGGCTGACGCTAAAGAATGGTACCTATCAGGGAATCGGGCTGCGGGCAGTGGATGCCGCCGGCAACATCAGCGAAGAGTATCATCTTGCCAACCAGTATAAGCAGTATATACAGCTGGTGGTGGATAACAGGATTCCAAAGCTTGACCTTCAGGTGACTAAGAACAGTAAGGAGAATCCACAGCAGGGAGTAGAGGACTGGACGAATCTGGCACTGCATTATAAGATACAGCAGCGTCAGGATAATCCCATAACCTATAAGCTGTATTATCAATATGTTCCCATTCATCAGGTTCAGGAGGCAATACGGAAAGGGCAGAAGCCATATGCAGAGAAGCAATGGCAGGAGATGGATGAGACAGGCTTTGGGGTAGGTGCATACAGTCAGGAAGAAGTGGCAGTGAATCAAAATGGAACATATTACTTTAAGATAATATCCATGTGCGGGCTGGAATCGGAGATAGTCAACAGAGAAATCCGTTTACAGCAGACCCTGCCGGAAGCCATGGAGCCTATCATTACCAATGATCAGGGAGAAGAGTGGTATCATGCCGGCTCATTACCTGCAAGTATTGCAATAGACTGTATGGCTTATTTACAGGGATGTGTGCAAAAGGAAGAGTATGAGGCACCCATTACCATTCATACCAGACTAATTTCTTCATCCGGCCAGGAAGATAAAACTGTCACAGTCGGCTTTGGGACAACAGAAGAATATCTGGCGTATTGTAAGGATAAAACACCCTATTCCCATGAAAGTTATCAGAAGCAGCTGCAGGCGCTGAGGATTGATTTTGCACAGAAGCCGGATGATATATACCAGTTCGGCTGCTGGATCGAGGATGCTGCGGGGAATCGGAGTGATATTTACGAGCATGCCTTTTATATTGATACGACACCGCCAGAACAGCTGCAGGTCTGGCTGGAGGGAAAAGAGTTCCTGACAGGAGAGCTGGATAGAATTGTATATGATACGTTTAGCCAGACTGCCTTACAGGGTGAGGTAACAGCACAGGATGCACTGAGTGGGATTGATCATATACAGATCATACAGGCGAAGAAGTATGGAGAGTGGACAGAGGGTGCAGGGCAGGTTGGCGACAGCTTCAGAATTGAGCCTTCTACCCGATGCTTTCTATATGTGGTGGCAAAAGATGTAGCAGGCAATGAGACAGTGGGATGGACCAATGGAATCGTAGTGGACGATCAGGCACCATCAGGGCAGAATTACCAGCAGCTTATCACAGAGCCTGCCGGAGCAAATGACAATGGCTTTTACAAGGAAGACATAACTGTTCATATCGCAGTACAGGACAAGCCGGATGACGATAATTACGCCGCTTTGGAATCAGTCAGTTATCAGATCACGTCAGGTCAGGTGCAGGAGTATAAGGAACTGTATCATACTTCCAAGACAGGTATCAGCGAAGACGAGCTGCGGCAATCGGCATCTTTTTCGGCGGAGGAGCTGATTGATGCTGCCAAGTTCGAGGGAAATGAAGCCAGTATAGAAGTGACAGCACTGGACAGGGCGGGCAATAAGACGACATCGACACAGATTATGAAGATTGATGTCACAGCTCCCGAAATAGAGATAACCTTTGACCAGGAAGAACCTGTAGGAGACAGATTCTTCACAACAGACAGAATGGCTGCCATAACCGTAACGGAGAAGAATTTTGATGCCGGTCTGGTGGAATGGGAAGTGACCAGAGATGGAGAGCCTTATCATATACCGGTTTCAGGATGGAGCAGTGAGGGCGACAGACATCAGGCAACCATGCTTTTTACAGAGGATGGGGAATATACACTGACAGTCACATGCAAGGACTTGGCGGACAATGAGGCAGAACCGGTCAGTGCAGAGCCGTTTTGTATGGATCAGACCAAGCCAGTGATTGAGATAGAATATGATGGGGCACAGCCACACCGTGACAATTATTACAGGGAAGCAAGGACTGCGGTAGTTACGATACAGGAGCATAATTTTACCCCGGATACTTTTCATATAGAAACGGCACAGCCATATCAGATGCTTGGGTGGAGTCACGAAGGAGATACGCACAGACTCCGTGTATGTTTTCAGGAGAATGCGTATTATCAATGGAATTGCCAATATACGGATATGGCAGGTAATGAAGCGGAACAATTGGAACAGCAGGAATTCTATATAGATTCAATAGCACCTGTTATAGAAATAACGGGAGTCATAAATGATAGTGCCAATGCAGGAGAGGTGCAGCCTGTTGTAACAGTGCTGGAAGAACATTTTAATGCAGAAGAGACCAGAATCAGTCTGGTAAATGGAAAGGGAGAGCAGATAGAAATACCGGCGCAGGTACAGCAGGTCAATGGAGGGTATTCCTATATACTTTACAATGTAAATGAGAAGCCGGATCAGGTTTATTATTTACATGTAAACAGTCTGGACATGGCGGGAAATGAAGCAGAGCTTACGTATCGTTTCTCGCTGAATCGTAATGGTTCTGTATATGATATGAGTCTTGCAAGGCAAGCCACGGAAGGAACATATTATCAGTCACGGGTAATGAAAGATTTGCAGATGATTGAGATGAATGTAGATGAAGTAGAACAGTTTGCAGTGTATGTATCCAGAAACGGCGTACTGATTCCAACTGTGATGTCAGATGTATATCATCCAAAGACAGAGGATGTGGTGCTTTACAATGTAGAGCGCCAGGGGAATGAGAAGCTGGGATATGTATATAACTATACACTTTTTGGGGAGAACTTTGACAAAGAAGGTACATATCAGGTTGCCTTATATTCCAGGGACGCGGCTGGTAATGAAGTGAGCAGCACCCTGAAAGATAAAGACGCCGGTCTGCATTTTATCATAGATAATACCCCGCCACAGATTGTCATGGATGGGATTGAGGCAGGTGGAATCTATGATGCATCGCAGAAGAAAGTGAATGTCATGTTCTCAGATAACGGGAAGCTTACAGAAGCCAGACTGTCCCTGCACAATGACAAAGGTGAGGAAATCAACAGCTGGGATTATATGGAGCTTGCGGCAGCAGAGAACCCCCTGATGCTGGAAATTGCAGAATATGGTGGAGGTCAGAGATTTCTGTACCGGGCGGTGGATGCAGCAGGAAATGAGCTGCTTGCAGAAAGCATGGAATCAGGAAGTGCGGATTTTGTAATTACGACTAATCCGTGGATTCGCCTGGTCAGATCACATAGAAATATCGTAACAGCCTGTGGAATTGCGGCAGCAGGAGTTGGAATATCAGGTGTGGCGGCAGGTTTATATTATCGCAGAAGAAAGAGAGGGCGGTATGCTTAAAGTAGGAGACCTCATAGACGGAAAATACAAGATACTGAACGAAATCGGCAGGGGTGGCATGAGCACGGTCTATCTGGCTATCAATGAAAAAGCCAATAAACCATGGGCAGTGAAGGAAGTGCGCAAGAATGGCATCAGCAACAGGGAGCTGGTAAAGCAAAGTCTTATGGTAGAGATTAACCTTTTGAAGAAGTTAAAGCATAAGGGACTGCCGAGTATTGTTGATATTATAGACCAGCAGGACAATTATCTGATTGTCATGGATTATATAGAAGGGATTACTCTGGAAAATATCATGCAGGAAGAGGGTGTGCAGCCACAGGAAAAGGTGGTGGACTGGGCAATTCAGCTATGTGACGTATTACAGTATCTGCACACAAGAAAGCCGGCTATTATTTACAGGGATATGAAGCCTTCTAATATTATGCTCCGATCAGATGGCAGTGTGGTTTTGATTGATTTTGGTACTGCCAGAGAATTTAAGGAGAGACATGTTGAAGATACGACTTGCCTTGGCACACAGGGGTATGCGGCACCGGAGCAGTTCGGTGGAATGGGACAGACGGATGAGAGAACGGATATCTATTCACTGGGGGCGACGATGTATCGTCTGGTGACTGGGCATAATCCATCCGAGCCACCTTACGAGATGTACCCAATCACACACTGGAATCCAAGGCTTTCCACAGGACTGGAGGGAATCATTGCAAAGTGTACCTCCAAGGACCCGAAGAGTCGGTATCAGTCAGTGCAGGAGGTCAGATATGCACTGGAGCATTACCGGGATCTGGATCTGGACAGTATCCGCAGATATCGCCGTAATCTGCGGATTTTACTGGCAGCAGGAGGAATGACAGTCATGCTTTTTGGAGCATCAGGAGTCAGTTATGCAGCGGCAGACCATATGCAGAAGGATGAGTATGCCTATAATCTGGAGGCTGGCAGGCGAAGTCCCAATAAGCAGGACAGTATTGCTTTTTACCAAAAGGCGATTCAGACAGATTGTGCAGGCGAAGAGGCGTATGACCAGCTGTTGACATTATTTACACAGGATGGCGTGCTGGATGAGCAGGAGGAAAAAGTACTTTTACAGCTGGCTATCAGTGTTGATAAATATCTGGAACGGTATAAAATGCAGAACCCGGATGGATATGCAGGATTGTGTTACCAGATTGGCAGCAGTTACTGGTATTATTATGAGCATGAAGAGAAGAGACAGGCTGGCGCAGTTGCATGGTTTGAGAGCGCAAAGGCAGGTTTTGAGGGTAATCCTGAGAAAGAACGGGAGTGGAAAAGGGCAAGCACTTATGTGGAAATCGGTAATTTCTATCAACGCATAGTTCCTGCCCAGATCAGTGGAACAGACCAGGGAATGTATGGGGAATACTGGAATAATCTGCGGCGGCTGAAGGAATGGAATGATGAAGCACCGGACAGGGATCTGGTGACATTGCGTTTGTATCGTGAGATTGTGACCAAAACACTGGAATATGCAGGATATCTGCAAGAAGACGGTGTGCCGCCGCAAGAAATGGAGGATTTGCTGAATGAAATCAGTCAGCAGACAGAGAATATGAAAACAGGAGCAGGTCAAGTCCTCATGGAAGAGATACAGGAGCTGGAGCAGGCATTAAAAGGCGCACAGCAGATGCTTGCCTCCTGTAAATGGAAAGGAGGTGCGTCATGAGCATAAACGGATATTTGATGGCAGGAAGAATAAACTTTATAGCAGCCATATTTGGAGTCATTCTCACAGGAATCCTATACTGGAAACTCGATATACGAAAAGCCTGCTCCATGCTGTACGACTTGCCCATAAAACCTAAACCAGTCAAGCCACCAAGACAACCAGATACGAGAAAAGAAAAAATAGGTATTGTGACTGTCAAATGTGAAGAAGAACCAAAAACCGAACTCCTCAACAGATACGAAACCGTATGCCTCTATAAACAAACCTTTATCCACACCTCAAATATAATCGAGTAACTTTCATATTAGAACTTACTATTATGTGAAACTGTTATTGCAAGATACAGAAGCGGTACACTTCGTCCCTCTTAATAACCTGCTATATAGGAACCCAAATAGAACTTCCTGGATAGAATAATAAGAATAATGGTTTATAGAGGAGACTGCCGTGACTTGTCAGGAAATGATATTATCCAATGACTATGCGGATATCATAGTAGATTTTAAGATGCCGGAGCAGCTTCCGCATAAGACACCCACAGATATCTGCTATCATAACGTAGAGGGCGATCTAGGAATAGTATATGTAAAACGCAGTGAACTGTCCCCAATTACACTATCTTCCCTGAGCTATTCTTTTCTGCCAAAATGCTATGGACTGATGCAGATGGATGAAGTGACAGGAGGCGTGCAGGAATTTGATACAACGTCACTCATTGAAGCAGGCATTCTTCAGTCACAGGGGCAGCCACTGGAACTGACAGGCAGACGTGTCACAATTGGTTTTATAGATACAGGAATCCGCTACGAGAATGAAGTGTTTCGAACCTCTGGTGGGCAGAGCAGGATCACAGCCATATGGGATCAGACCATTCAGAGTGGTGAGCCGCCAGCAGGATTTGAATATGGGACAGAATACACCAGAGAGCAGATTGATGAAGCACTTGCCAGTGATAATCCTTTGCAGATTGTTCCAAGTACAGACACCATCGGGCATGGAACGGCGATAGCAAGTGTGGCAGCAGGCAGCAGATTAAGCGGTAACAGAAGATTTATCGGAGCAGCACCAGATTGTAACATTGTAGTGGTTAAGCTAAAGCCAATTAAACAGTATCTGCGGGAATATTATCTCATACCGGAAGATGTGCCATGTTATCAGGAGACAGACCTGATTCAGGCAATTCAGTATTTACAGAAATTTGCAGTTAGTCTGTATAGTCCCTTGGTAATCTGTCTGGGAGTTGGCACGAATCTGGGAGATCATTCAGGAGTCTCTGTGTTTGCCAGATATCTGGATCTGGTCATGGGGCGTAAGAGCAGGGCAGCTGTTACCTGCGCAGGAAATGAAGGAAATGCTGCACATCACTATCATGGAGAACTGACCAGGCAGCAGCCGTCTCAGAACGTGGAAATACGTGTGGGTGGGGAAATGGGAGGTTTTGTTATGGATTTCTGGGGCGGAGTCCCCTATATCTATACAGTTACAATACGTTCCCCAGGGGGAGAAAGTATCCAATGGATCAATCCACAATTGCGCAAGCCGCAGGAATTTACGTTTATTTTTGAAAGGACACGGATTATTGTAGAATATCTGGTGGTGGAACAGAATTCAGGTGCGGAGCTGGTGCGTTTTCGCATGGAGAGACCAACCCCCGGTATATGGACAATAAGTGTAAGAACTGAGGTGGATGTGGTCAATGGAAGCTTCGATATGTGGCTGCCCATTACGCAGTTTCTGGAATCGGAAGTCATTTTTCTGGAACCTACTCCATATACGACCATTACAGAACCAGGATACGTGCACAGAAGTATTACAGCAACTGCCTATAATGATGCCAATAGAAGCTTCTACGCAAATTCTGGAAGAGGATATGCAAGAGATGGTTATGTGAAGCCGGATATAGCAGCGCCGGGGGTAAATGTATCAACAATTATGGGTTTCATGACGGGAACCAGCATGGCAGCAGCGATTACAGCAGGTGGCGTGGCGCAGATCATGCAGTGGGCAGTTGTGGATGGTAATAATGTTCTGGCAGATTCTTTTACTATGCGTAATTATCTGATCAGAGGAGCAATAAGAGAGGCAGGGATGTCATATCCTAACCGGGAATGGGGGTATGGGCGGCTCAATATTGAGGGGGTATTTCGATTCCTTGCCGGGTCTTAATGTGAAAAAATATAACATGACGTATATTACTGACAAAATGTGTAAAACTATTTAAGGAATATATGTACTCTCAGAGTCTTCTAAATGAAGCAGTATATTGAAAATATAGCCAGAATGCTTCGTTAGAAGAAGATTCCGAAAGCGCATAACATATGGGAGGAATCAATGATATGAAAAAGAAAGTAGTTATTACAGTATTATGCGTCATGAGCTGCTTTATGCTGGCATCCTGTGGAAAGAAAGGCAATGAGGGTAAAGATCCTCTTACCGGAGAAGAACAGAATCAGGCAGAGGAAAGTAGCAGTACAGAAGAATCACAGACAGGTGATAACAGAGATTTTGATACAGTACTTTCAGAAGCATCTCAGCCAATGGAGATTATGGATTATCTTAATACAAATCTGCCCAATGCATCCAATGAAGATACGAACCGTTACCTTGGGGGATTGCTGAGCTTTGGAAATGACGTAAGAGATATTGATTTCACACAGCTGGAAGACAGCAGACAGTATATGCCTGAAGATATGATTGCCTTTATGGATTTGATGAAGCTGGAAGCAGAGACACCGTCTATGGTCATGTCTACAGAAGAAAATCGTAAGGTGATCGGTATGACCTTGTCAGAGATGCTGGAGAGAGCATTGCTTTTTGAGCAGCATTTAGAGAAATATCCTGATAACGTTACAACACAGGCTGCATATAAGCTATATGAAGAGATTGCACTGAATGCTATTTCAGGAGGCTATGACAGGGAAAATGGCATAGATAATTATTATCAGGGTGAGAATGCAGATGAAGTAGATCAGCGTTCACTGGAATATTACCAGAAGTTTGCCGAGGCTAACCCCGATAGCAGATTAGGTCAGGTAGTGTCTGAATATATTGCACTGTTACAGTCCAAGAATTTCAGAATTGATGAAGATATGGAGCAGTTCTACCGCAGCATTCCTTTGAAGCTCCGCCAGCAGACAGACCAGACGGAAGGTATGACAGAAGCTGCTGGTGAGACACAAGGCGCTGCAAATACTACGGCAGGTACAACACAAAATGTAACTCCATAATTGGCAGATAAGAAAATTCGCTGTATAATGTAACTATTCAGAGCCATGTAAATTGAGACGAATATGTTTGCTTGCAAACATATTTGGCACAATTTATATGGCGAAGTAACCACATGAGCAAAAAAAGAGCTGTGAAGCAGCGGTTTTGCGAATGTGGTTCTGAATAGTTATATATAAAAGGTATGGGATGGATATGAAGAACATTTATACAGCGATAGCCGCCCTGTTATGTGGGGCAGATAGTCTTATCAAGTATGCGATAGAGAGAAATCACCCTGATGGGGAGTTAAGACCTGCCCTGCATGGGAAGATTATAATCAGAAAATTTCACAACAAGGGTGCCATGCTGAATCTGGGTGCTTCCAGACAACAGACAATGGCAGTGCTCTCAGTGATTTTTACCGTGTTCATGACGGGGGTATATGTGGGGACTTTGGGAACCAGAGGCAGGCATATGCTCAAGACCGGATTGTCATTGATATTGGGAGGAGCCTACAGTAATACGTATGACAGACTGTTCCGTAAGTATGTAGTAGATTATGTGTCTTTTGAGGTGCGTAATCCCAGATTGCGTAATATTGTATTCAATCTGTCAGATTTTGGAATTATGATAGGTTCCTGTCTGCTGGTCATTTCACAGATGAGGGAGTAAAATAATACAGGGAGCAGAACTTTAATGATGGTTCTGCCCCCTGTAATTATTTCGAGGTTGTGATTATTTGGTAATGACTGTGCCGACTTTTTCATTGATGGCATCTGCTGTCTTGTTCAGGGAAGTGATAATGACTTTACCGCCAGGAACCTTCTCCAGATAAGAAATAGCAGCCTGGATCTTTGGAAGCATGTCAGTCTCTCCGAACTGTCCTTCCTTGATGTAATCAGAAGCCTCTGCTACTGTCATGGAAGTAATAGGACGCTGGCTGTCTTTGCCATAATCCAGATATACATAGTCAACGCTTGTCAGGATCAGCAGTTCATCAGCAGTCAGATCACTTGCCAATTTACCTGCAATGCTGTCTTTTTCAATGACTGCGGAAGCACCCTTGAGGATGTGCTGCTGTTCGATGACAGGGATTCCACCACCGCCACAGGCGATGACAACCTGATCTGCATCAGCCAGAGTCTTAATCGCTTCAATCTCAACGATATCAATGGGCTTAGGGGCAGCTACTACTCTGCGGTATCCTTCTGCTTCGTGGATAACATAGTTGCCTTTATTCACTTCAAGGTCTGCATCTTCCTTGGACATGTATCTGCCGATGGCTTTCTTGGGTTCATAGAAAGCATCATCATAAGGGTCAACCGTCACCTGGGTCAGGATGGTGCTGACCGGCTTGGAGATACCACGGCTAAGAAGCTCTGATTTCAGGGAATTCTGGATATCATAGCCTACATAACCCTGGCTCATGGCAGAGCATACACACATAGGAGCCGGTGTATAATCAATGTAGATACGTCTTAATTCGGTCATTGCCTTGTGAATCATGCTGACCTGGGGACCATTGCTGTGGGTAATGGTAAGCTGGTAATCTGCTTCAACCAGGTCTGCCAGTGCTTTTGCTGTATTTTTCACGGCATCCAGCTGTTCAACAATGGTGGAACCAAGTGCTTCATGACCTAATGCAACGACAACTTTTTTCTTGCTCATATAGTAAAACCTCCGTTGTTTGATTTTCAATACTTATGACAACATTATAGCAAACTGAAGACCTTTTGTATATGGATGAAAAGAAATAATTGACGCAAAGCAGACCGGATGTTATATTGAGTGAAAAAAGGGGAGGATATATCATGACAAACAGAGAAGCGCAGATTTTTCAATGGATCAGTGAGAATCCGATGATATCGCAGGAAGAGCTGGCAGCCAAGGCAGGAATCAAGAGATCTTCTGTGGCTGTGCATATTTCCAATCTGATGCGTAAGGGATATATTAAGGGGAAAGGTTATATTACTAACGAGCCATCTTATTGCACGGTGGTAGGTGCTGCCAATATTGATATAGGAGGCGTGGCAGCAGACAATCTGGTGCCGCACGACTCTAACCCGGGTAAGGTCAGACTGACGCATGGCGGGGTAGGCAGAAATATTGCCCATAATATGCGTCTGCTGGGAATCGGGGCGAAGCTCATTACAGCACTGGGGGACGATCTGTATGCCCACAGAATCATGGAAGGCTGCAATACCTTGGGAATTGATATCTCAGATGCACTCCGTTGTCCTGAGGAGTCCACATCTATCTGTGTCTATATCTCGGAGAAAAATACACAGATGGCAATGGCTATCTCAGATATGGATATTTATAAAAGAATGACACCTGAATTCATGGGGCAGAAGATAGATGTCATAAATCATGGCAGGCTGGTCATTCTGGACAGCAATATTCCCTATGATACGCTGGAGCTGATTGCTGAGAAGTGCAAGGTACCTATCTATGCAGATCCGATCAATGCGAAGAAGGCAGTAAGGTTATCCCATATTCTTGACAGGCTGCATACGCTGGTTATGAACTGGAAAGAATCGGAGGTTCTGTGTGGGATTGAAGTAACAGATGAGGAAACAGCTGCCAGGGCAGCGCAGGTAATGCTGGAGCGTGGAGTGAAGCATGTATATGTGATTCTGCAGAATCAGGGTGTCTATGCTGCGGCAAATGGGGAAGCGGTGATGATAGAGCCAAGGGCGAAGCATATCGTGAATATAGAGGGAGCCAGAGAAGCTTTCATGGCAGGGCTGGTACTTGCTTATACGAGGCATCTGCAGCTGCGTGAGACTGCAATCGTTGGGCTGGAAGCGGCAGGCATTGCAATGGAGAGCGCAGATATCGTGAATTCAGCACTGACAATGGAAGATATAGCTGTAAGAGCGGGGTTGGAGATGTAATCAATTAAAAATAAAAAAGGCGGGCCACGGGGGAATTGTGGTCCGCCTTTTTAGGGGGAGCGCCTTACAGCGCACTGCATCTTTTGATGCAATTTATTCAAGAGGTAGAAAAGTAATTAGATAATGTCTTGATTAAGGCATCTGCTGGGAGAATGGCCAGAAGAAGTTATAGGAAGACTGTCCCTGTTCATTGCCATTTGGCTGACTCTCAGAAGATTCACTGCTCTGAGTCTGGTCGGAGGTATTGTCATCACTGCCAAAGACATCCTTGGAAGCCAGTGTCAGAGAGAAGGTCTGCTCTGTATAACCATTGCTGCCCGGAACCATAGCTGTTACATTAATTGTCTCACCGGCTTTATAGTAAGTAAGCAGAGTCTCTAATTCGCTCATGCTCTTAACTGTCTGTCCATCAAATTTTGTGATGATATCGCCTTTGGTCAGACCGGCTGTTCCGGCAGGTGAGTTATCATAAATTGTGTTGATATAAATACCTACAGGCATATCATAAGTAGAAGAGATATCACTTGTGACATCCGTACCACCGATACCTAAATAACCCTGTTCGGATTCATCAACAACATCTCTTGTTTCTTTTAACATCAGCTCTTCGATAATAGACTGTACATCGGAAATAGGGATTGCATAGCCCATACCTTCTACAGAACTGGAAGCTACCTTGACGGAGTTGATACCAATCAGTTCACCGTTCATGTTCAGAAGCGCACCACCTGAGTTACCAGGGTTAATGGCTGCATCTGTCTGGATCAGTTTGTTCGTAATGGACGTACCATCATCGTTGGTAACACTGACCTCTCTGTTGAGGGCACTGATGATACCTGTTGTAACGGACTGGCCATAGCCAAGTGCGTTACCAATGGCAACAACCTCCTGACCAAGCTGCAGGCTGGAAGAATCGCCAATTGTAGCAACCTTAATCTGTGATTTCATCTCATCTGTGATATCACTCAGTGCAACGGAGATAACAGCCAGATCCTTATCGGAATCATAGCCTTTTAACTTGGCACTGACTAAGGAAGGATTATCACTGTCTTCATCATAGCTGAAGACTACACTTAATTCATTGCTGCCGGATACTACATGATAGTTGGTAACAATCAGAAGCTCTGTATCATTCTCACCAATGATGATACCGGAACCACTGCTCTCTGTATCCTGCTGGTAAGTACCAAACATGGTTCTTACCTCGGATACACCTTTGTTCGTAATAGATACGACACTTGGCAGACAGCTTGCTGCAATAGCAGATACATCAGCAGAAGCAGTGCTGTTAGAATTGCTGGTCGTCAGTGAGCTTGTTGTTGTAGACAGGGTAGGAGTAGAAGCTGCTGCTTCGCTCTGTGCCTGCTCTAACTGTGCTTTGGTCTGTAACAACTGTTTATTTGTCATATAAGTAGGTACGCTGAATGCTGTACCGGCTGTGACTCCAAACAGTGCACCCAGGCAGACAAAAGATACTGCCTTTTTCGCAAATGGATGCTGTTTCTTAGGCTTGCGTGCCGGTGTGCTGTTGTTCTGGTAATTCTGACTGCCTGTGCTGTAATAATATTCCTGCGGATGACCATTGTTGGTATATCCGTTGTTCTGTTCATTGTTATTGTTTTCGTTATACATATAAAAGACTCCTTTCACAAAATCTTTTTGATTTATCATTTCTTCGTTTCTATGCCTTATACTTTACAGACAATTTGTGATGCAATTGTTATCCAATTGTGTTTATTCTGTGAACTTCATAAAGAGATTATAAAGTTATAAAAAGAGCAATAATTGAAGAATAAATGACAATACATAAACAGATAATCCGTGGGAGCTGGTATACAATGAATCTATGATGACAGTATATTATAGAAAGGCAGGATAGTGGTATGAAAAATACTTGGAGAAAAGGCAGTTTAACAGTAACGGCGCTGGATTATCCTGACCCGGATATCATCAGAGTGGAAGATACATACTATATGGTAAGCACGACTATGCATTTTATGCCTGGGTGTGAAATACTGCGCTCCTATGATCTGGTGAACTGGGAGCATGCAGCTTTCGTATATGACAGGCTGGATAGCACACCGGCACAGGCTCTGGCGGATGGGCTCAATATCTATGGAAAAGGCATGTGGGCGGCGTCTTTGCGCTATCATAAAGGGATTTTTTATATCTGCTTTGTAGCCAATGATACGCATAAGACTTATCTGTACCGGTCTGATTCCATAGAAGGTCCATGGCATAAAAGTCAGATAGAGGGATTTTATCATGATTGCTCCCTGTTTTTTGAAGAGGATGACAGTGCATACATCATCTATGGAAATAATCACATTTATCTGACACAGTTAAAGGCAGATTTAAGTGGTCCGTTGGAAGGTGGACTTCACAGAGAACTTATTAATGATGAGGGCAATCCGTTCCTTGGGTATGAGGGTTCACATTTCTATAAAATTTATGGAAAGTATTATCTTTTTCTGATTCATTCATTAAGAGATCGCTGGAAAAGGACGCAAGCCTGTTTCGTGTCGGACTCGCTGACAGGAGAGTTCACAGGAGGCGATATATTCAATGATGATATGGGGTATCACGGGCAAGGCGTAGCACAGGGGGGAATTGTGGATACACCTGATGGGCAGTGGTATGGTATGCTCTTTCAGGATAGAGGGGCAGTAGGGCGGATTCCTGTGCTGGTTCCGATGAAATGGGAGCATGCATATCCTGTTATGGGAGAGCATGGCAGGATGCCAAAGCAGATACTGCTTCCGGAGGAAAAGGCAGGCTATAAGTATCATCCGCTGGTAGAAAGTGATGATTTCAAGGTTTCAAAGGACGCGGATGAGAGATTCTACAGTTCTTATGGGTTTAAGAGCTGCTGGCAGTTCAATCATGAACCTGATGTGAGATATATTACACATGATTGTGAAGCAGGTCGAGTGACAATGACCCATCAGAAGCTGTGCAGAAATCTGCTGCAGGCTTCTAATATGCTGACGCAGAGGATGAAATATCCCAAATGTGCAGCAGAAGTGACGGTCTATGCCGATAAGCTTAAAAATGGTGATTATGCAGGGCTGTGCGCCTTACAGGGAAGCTATGGAATGGTAGCTGTCACCAGAGAAAATGATAACTGGTATCTGGTCATGAATGCGATGGAAGAAGGTATGGAAGACCAGAAGCAGCGAATCCCCTGGAATCCTTTAGGGGGTGAAGCGACTTCGATTCGTTTCAGAATGGAAGCGGACTTTACGGACATGAAAGATACAGCTGTCTTTTATTATGAAAAAGACGGGAAATGGCTGCAGATTGGGACAGAAAAGAAACTGTACTTCGGGCTTGACCATTTCTGCGGCTGCCGGTTTGGACTGTTCTCCTATGCAACGATGGAAACCGGTGGCAGCAGTACTTTTGCAGATTTCAGATATGAATGATTTTAAGCAGGAAAGAGAGGAAAACTATGTCAGTAACAGCAACTAACCCGATATTGCCGGGATTTTATCCTGATCCATCCATATGCGCAGTAGGAGATGACTTCTATCTGGTGAACTCCAGCTTTGCGTATTTTCCGGGAATTCCCATCATGCACAGCAAAGATCTGGCTCATTGGGAGCAGATAGGCAATGCCTGTGACAGAGAAAGCCAGTTACCACTGGGGGATACAGGACATTCCAGAGGCTTGTTCGCACCGACAATCCGTTATCATGAAGGAACATTTTATATCATATGCACCAATGTATCTTACGGTGGTAATTTCATTATTACAGCCCAAAATCCAGCTGGACCGTGGTCTGAGCCGCATTACATTGAGGGAGCGGATGGAATAGACCCCAGCCTGTTCTTTGATGAGGATGGAACCTGCTATTATATTGGAACACACCCCAATCCGGCGGGATGCCAGTATGATGGTGACTGGTATATCTGGATTCAGGAGCTGGATATTGAGAACATGAAGCTGGTAGGAGAAGTGCATAATGTATGGAACGGTGCCATGAGAAATATTATCTGGCCGGAGGGACCGCATCTGTATAAAATCGGGGAATACTATTATATCATGCATGCAGAGGGAGGCACCGGTCCGGATCACGCAGTTATTGTATGCCGCAGTAAGAATGTATACGGACCATATGAAAATAACTTCTGTAATCCAATCCTGACACATAGACACCTGGGCAGGAAATATCCAATCCGTTATGTGGGCCATGCTGATCTGGTGAAGACGATAAATGACGAGTGGTATATGGTCATGCTGGCGGTCAGACCTTTGGAAGGGTATACCACCATGGGGCGTGAGACTTTCCTTGCCAGAGTGGAGTGGGAGAATGACTGGCCTGTAGTGAATCCGGGAGTGGGCAGACTGACAGATACCGTGGAGATTAATCTGCCAAAGTGGACGGCATATACAGCAGAAAGCAATGAATATGTATTCTCTACCATGGGACAGCTGCCGCCGGAATTTATGGTACTTCGCAATGCGGATAAGTCCCACTATTCTTTGGAAAAGGGCAAAGGACTGTTGATGCTTTTTGATACCCATACGCTGAAAGAACAGGCAAGCCCATCTTATCTGGCATTTAGACAGAAACATCATCATTTCATAGCAAAGGCATTATTGGATGTATCAAACCTGAGTGAGGATAAAAGGGCAGGAATTGCGTATGTACAGAATAATCTCTACAACCTGCGAGTAGAAGTCAATGGTAAAATGGCAGAAGTGATATTATGTGAAAAAGGAACTGACAGACGTGTCATTTCTATGCCGTTACAAGGCTCTAATCCATTAGAAGTCTCATTAGAAGTGGACGGGTTGTCTGCTACGGTTATTATAGAGGGACAGAAATCACCCGAAGTTGATATACGAACCCTGTCAACAGAAGCAGCCGGCGGCTTCACCGGCTGTACAGTAGGACTTTATGCAGTCGCTGATACCGAAAACACTGACTGCGCCTGCTTTAAACGCTTCTCATATTCAGAAGTTTTGTAAATTGAAAAATTCGTATTATTGCCAGAAAACAGAATTGTGCCGCCTTCCTAATGCATTAGGAAGGCGGCACAATTCGTCCCTTTCTTAATATTCTATAACCTATACCCTTACACATTCACCTTGCTTCGATACTCACTCGGTGTACACTTCTTCTGCTGTTTGAAGATACGGTTAAATGTGGAGATGCTGGAGAAACCGGACTGCAGGGCCACTTCTGTAATAGACAAATCCTGTCTTGACAGCAGCAGTTCAGCAGCTTTGATTCTCCGATAGCATAAGTAGTCACAGAAAGTAAATCCTGTATACTGCTTAAAAAGCCTTGAAAAATGATATTTACTGAATCCGCTCGAATCAGCAATCTCCTCCAGATTCAGTTCTTCTGTATAGCGCTTGTCTATATAATCCAACAGATCATTGAATTTCTTAACATATTCCTTTTGCTTATAGGATCTCACGTTAGGGAAGAGGTCTTGCGTCTGAATATGGTTGTAGCCGAATTTTACAAACAGATTGATCAAAAGAGCATAAATGGTAAGCTCGGCATATTCGTTCTTGCGGAAATATTCATTGCGCATTCTGGCAAGAAGGTCATACACATCCTCATAGATATGGGAATAGGATTCTTTTGTCACGAATAAAGGAGCGGTAAGCAGCGATTTAATACCTGCGAAGCCTTTTAATCCTTCCAGGCAACTGATATCCAGCAGATAAATAAAGCGGCTGCCGCTTGATGGCGCAGTCAGCTGATGGAGCTTACCGGGTGGAATAATCAGGATTTCATCAGGTCTAAGATGGTAAGAGATACCTTCCACTTCAACGTCATAATAATTGTCAATGGGGATGATGATCTCCAACGCATTATGCCAGTGAGTGGCATAATTGGACGTTAAATCATTATACCAGATGCGGATAGAAGAACTGTTGCGAAAATCCACGTCTTCACGTCTGTTCTCATCCAATTCCCAAAGTCCCGGAAAATCGCTGTTAGCATCATAATATTCCGAACGTAAATCACCGATTGCGACAGGTTCCATATGTAATCACTCCCTTGTTTTATGCACTCCCGGAATGCTTCATTTAGAAGACTCCGAGAGTATTTTTTTGAAATAAGTAACTGCTCAAAATTACTTTCCACTTTAATTCGCATGTTTTCGAATAGATACAATATGCACAATAAAAGATGAACTATACAATATAAAAAATAAACAATGCACAAAAGAAAATCAAGTTAAAAGATAAAATAGAGTAATATATGAGGAGAGAATGGAAATATTTGAGAAAATTGTTGACTAATCAGCGAAATAGCGCAAAATGTGAAGAACAGATAGCAATGACTAGGAAGAATCGGGCATCAAAAAACTATATGATAAAACTATCAAATGAAACATTGCCAAGACACAGGGGGAAGCAATGGCAAAACAGATAAATCAGGGAGGTAATCAGATGAAACGTAAGAAGTTAATGGCGCTATTTATGACAACAGCAGTAACAGCATCCATGCTGACAGGATGTGGCGGGGGAGCTTCCACAGCAACTGACAGCAGTGCATCAGGTACAGCAGAGAGCGGCAGTGAATCCGCAGATAATGGAGATATCACAGATTTTACGATGTTCATTGCAATGCCGGGTTCTGAAATCAATGATGGCAACGAGATTCAGGAGCTGATCGCTCAGAAGACCGGAGTCAGAGTTAAGGAAACCTGGCTGACAGGACAGACCGCAGAAGAAGCAATTGGAACAATTATTGCAGGTGGCGAATATCCAGATTTCATTGATGGTGGAGATGGAACAATGTCTCTTCTGGATGCAGGTGCACTGCTTCCTCTGGATGATTATATTGAGAAATATCCTAATATCAAGGAAATGTATTCTGATGCAGAGTGGGAGAAGTTCCGTCAGGAAGATGGACATATCTACTGGATCAACGTATTCCAGAACAGCTATGGTGAAGATAAGACCACAACACACAATGATGAAGCATTCTGGATTCAGTGCAAGGTACTGGAGTGGGCTGGATATCCACAGATCAACACTCTGGATGAATACTTCCAGTTATTAGAGGACTATACAGCAGCCAATCCGACAATGGAAGACGGAACAGCATATATCCCTTATACCATGTTGTGTGATGACTGGAGATATTTCTGTATTGAGAATGCAGGGCAGTTCCTGGATGGCTACCCAAATGATGGTTCCGTTATCGTAGATACCGACAATATGAAGATTGTAGATTACAATACAACAGATACTACCAGGAGATATTTCCAGAAGCTCAACGAAGAATATCAGAAGGGCATGATCGATACAGAATTCGCAACCCAGATTTATGATGAGTATATTTCCAAGCTTTCTACAGGACGTGTACTTGGTATGTGCGACCAGTGGTGGGATTTTGCATATACAGTAAATGATGTATTCAAACAGCAGGGGCTGGATCTTCAGGGATGCAACTATGTACCTCTTGGCCTGACTATTGATGAAGGTATGGAGAACCAGTGGCATACATATGGTGATACCTTGAACCAGTCCAGCGGCGTATCTATTACAACAAGCTGTAAGGACCCTGATAAGGCAGCCAAGTTCCTCAATGACATACTGGATCAGGAAATCCATGACCTGAGATTCTGGGGTGTGGAAGGTGTTGACTATCTGGTAGATGATGATGGTATGTTCTATCGTACAGATGAGATGAGGGCACAGGCAGCAGATACAGATTATAAGGCTAATCATATGTGTGGTTATACTTATCTGCCTCAGTGGCTTGGAACCAGCAAGGACGGCAAGAATGCAATGCAGCCAAGCCAGCAGACATCCGAGTTCTTTAATGGGCTTGCAGAGCCTCTTGTTAACACATTCAAGGCTTACAATGCAGACTCCTATGTAGATATGCTTCACTCTGCAAAGAAAGAAATGGGTTCATGGTTCCCTATGTATTCTTATTCCAACAGCATGACAACAGCGACTCCTGGTGGTGTTGCATGGACCAAGATGGGTGAGATTAAGCATGAATGGCTTCCTAAGGTAGTTATGTCAGGTGATTTTGAAAGTACATGGGACGAATATATGACAGCATATGAAGGCTGCGATCCTCAGAGCTTCCTGGATGAAATGCAGGCAGAACTGGACAGAAGAGCAGCATTGGCTGAATAGTCCTTTATGGGAAGAGGCAGGGCTTCTGCCTCTTTCCTTTGAAAAAGGCAAAGATGGAAAGGGATGGTTATTCATATGGCTAAGAAAGAAAAAGAAACCAAGGTCAAGATTACGTGGAAAGAAATAAAACGCCAGAAATTTCTTTTGATCTGTTCAGCCTTGTTCGTTATTTATGGAATTATGTTCTATTATCTGCCCTTGGGCGGCTGGATTATGGCATTCCAGAACTATAAACCCAAGGATGGCTTGCTTCATTCAGCTTTTGTAGGATTGGATAAGTTCAAATTTTTATTTACAGATGCTGTTTTTCTGCGGGTAATCCGCAACACACTGGCAATGGGTGTATTGAACCTTGTGACCAGTTTTATTATGGCGATCGTATTCGCAATTCTTTTAAATGAGATTACATCCAGAATCTGGAAGAAGTCAGTGCAGACCATATCATATCTGCCACACTTCCTGTCCTGGATCATTGTTACAGGTATTATGCATGATGCGCTGTCTACAACAGGTATCATCAATGAAATTTTAATGAAATTACATCTGATTAATACAGAAATCAATTTCTTTGCACATCAGAAATATTTCTGGCCAATTGTGGCTTTTGCTAATCTGTGGAAGGAGACAGGCTGGAATGCTATCATCTATCTGGCGGCGATTACAGCCATTGATCCGTGTCTGTATGAGGCAGCGTCCATAGATGGTGCAGGAAGATGGGCGAAGATTCGATATATTACGCTTCCGGGTATTAAATCTACGATCATGATTCTTCTTCTGATGAATGTAGGTAACGTTCTGAATGCAGGCTTTGAAGTACAGTATCTGCTTGGTAATGGTCTGGTTCAGAATGTATCCCAGACTATCGACATTTACGTATTGAAATGGGGTATCAGCCAAAATGATTATTCTCTGGGTACGGCAGCAGGTATCTTTAAGAGCGTGGTCAGCATTATTCTGATCGTTATAGCGAACCAGCTGGCTAAGGGTGCCGGAGAAGAAAGGTTATTTTAGGTGATCATTATGAAGAAAAAGAAATCCACAGCAGACATTATTTTCACAGTGTGCAATACGATATTCATGGTGGCTTTTGTAATCATCACACTGTATCCTGTATTGAACACTCTGGCGATTTCTCTTAACGACGGTATCGACACTGTCCGCGGAGGAATTCACCTTTTGCCTCGTAAATTCACATGGAAGAATTACGCAACAGTAATACATAAGCAGAATATTATGACGGGGGCTTATATCACAGTGCTTAGAACCATAATCGGTACGCTGGTCTCTCTGGTAGCCAATGCATTGCTGGCATTTATCGTAAGCCGCAAGAGATTCCTGTTCCGTTCCCAGTTATCTCTGTTCTGGGTTATCACGATGTATGTCAATGGCGGTATGATTCCCACATTCCTGGTATACAGAGGCTTCCACCTGACTGGTACTTTCTGGGTATATATTGTGCCCGGTGCAGTCAGTGCCTTTAATATGCTGGTCATGAGGACTTATATGCTGGGGCTGCCGGATTCTCTGGAAGAATCTGCCCAGCTTGATGGAGCCGGATATCTTACCATTTTTACAAGAATTATTTCACCATTATGTAAACCGGTATATGCAACGGTTGCGCTGTTCGTGGCAGTTGGCCAGTGGAATTCCTGGTTCGATGCTATGCTTTATAACAGGATGAAGCCTGAATATACCACCTTACAGTATGAATTGATGAAGCTGCTTTCCTCTGTTATGCAGCAGAGTGGCAGTGCAGATTCCATGAAAAATGCAGCAGCAGAGGCGATTACCCCGGTATCTATCCGTGCTGCAGCGACTATGGTCACCATGCTTCCTATCGTATGTATTTACCCATTCCTGCAAAGATATTTCGTAACAGGTCTTACGATTGGCGGTGTCAAAGAATAAAATATACAGCATTCTAAAAAAAACACACCTTTTGCAAAAAAAGGTGTATTTTTTTGCCTTTTTCCATTGCCTATAATAAAGCCATACAAAGCAAACAAAGTAAAAAATAACGGGTATAGTTAAAAAGCTTTGGGAAAAAAGGAGGAAACAATATGAAATTAAGAAAGGTAATGGCACTGACATTAGCAGGAACAATGGCACTGGCAGCTGTAGGCTGTGGATCAGATGCATCTACAACAAATGATGCACCGGCAGCAAGTACTGCAACAGAAACCAAAACGGAGACTAAGACAGAAACAGCAACAGAGACAGCACAGGCACAGGAAACATCTCTGGAAGATGTTAAGAATTTAAACGATGGCAAGCTGGTCATCTGGACACTGGCAAATGACCTGATTGATTTCGGTGAGAGATTCCAGGAAAAGACAGGCGTAGAAGTAGAAACAGTAGTTATCGAGCCTGCTAACTATCCTACGAAAGTACAGACAGCGCTTCTTGGTGGTGAGTCAGAACCGGATATCATTGTTGGTGAGCCTAAGATGCTGGAAGATTTCTATGACGCCGGATTCTTTGAAGACCTGGATGCCTTTGGTGCACAGGATTATGCAGATGAAATCGTAGATTATGTATGGGAAGTTGGTCAGGATGCAGATGGCATTCAGAGAGCAATCTCCTATCAGATCATACCGGCAGGCATTTACTATAGAAGAGACATTGCCAAGGAAGTATTCGGCACAGATGATCCTGATGAGATCGGTAAGAAGTTCGCTGATTATCCCACAATTCTTGAAACCGCTCAGGAATTGAAGGATGCAGGCTACAGAATCTTCTCATCAGATGCTGAAATGAACGTATTCTCAGGAGATTCCGCATGGGTACTTGATGATACTCTGAATGTAGATCAGGCAAGACTTGATTACATGGATCTGTGTGTAGAGTTATATCAGAATGACCTGACAGCATACGCAAACCAGTGGTCAACACCATGGTATCAGGCTATGGCTGGTGAAGTTCCTATTCTGACAGCAGACATTCAGTCTTATGCAGATGATTCGGTCAATGTATGGGATGCAGACCAGTTCGCAGAGGCAACAGCAAGTCTTGATAAGACAGAAGTATTTGCATTTGGCCTTCCTGCATGGGGCGTTCTGACCATGAGAGATAACGTAGGCGATACATCTGGTAAATGGGGCGTTTGCTCAGGTCCTGCTTACGGATTTGATGGTGGTACATATATCGGTATTTCTTCTCAGTCCAAGAGAAAAGAGACAGCATGGGAATTCGTAAAGTTCTGTACTCTCAATGAAGATACAGCTGACTGGTGGATTGATTACTCACAGGGTGATACCGTATCCTTAAAGTCTGCATTAGAGAAGCATAAAGATGATGAGAATGCAATCTATGGCGGTGAGAAGCTGTACCAGTTCTGGTTAAAGCAGGCAGAAGGCATTGATACTTCCAAGGTTACAAGATATGACCAGGCAATTGGTGATGCATTCGGCAATGCAATCTCTTCTGTAAAGACAGGAGAGAAGACGAAAGAGGATGCACTCAATGATTTCTATGATGTCATTGAATCTACCTATCCTGAAATTAAAGTAGTTAGATAAGCTGCTTGAAAAATATGAAACCGTGTCTTGGTCTGCCTTTGGGCAGACCGCGCGGTATAGGAAAGAGGAGGACATGGTTTTATGAAGAAAAAGAGCATCAAAAACTATAACAGGGCGGGGTATTTATTTGTATTGCCTTTTGTAATCGTATTTCTGATCTTTAATGTATACCCGGTATTGAGAACTCTGTATTTAAGCTTTACGAATGCAAAGATAGCAGGAGTAGGCAAGATACAGTGGGTATGGTTTGACAATTATATAAGAGTTATTACAGACAAATTTTTCTGGCGTGCCCTTGGTAATACTTTAAGAATCTGGGGCGTCAATATTGTATTACAGCTGGGTCTTGCGTTCCTTTTGACTATCATATTCAGCGATATCAAATATAAGATAAAAGGATTGGGCATCTTCAGAGTCATTTATTATCTGCCTAACCTGATCGCAGCGACTTCTGTAGCATTCCTTTTTAAAACATTACTGGATTGGCGTTATGGTACGTTCAACCAGATCATTTATCAGGCATTCAAGTTCTTTGGTAAAAGCTATAATCCCATTGACTGGCTGGGAACAGCAGCACATGCAGGCAGTACGATAGCAGTAATCAGTGCATGGATGTGGTTCGGTAATTCCTTTATTATGCTGATGGCAGGTGTGCAGGGCATATCAAAGGATTATTTTGAAGCGGCTGCAATAGATGGAGCCGGAAGATGGACAGTATTTGGAAAAATCACATTACCTCTGTTAAAACCGATTCTGCTTTATGTGGCAATCACATCACTGATTGGTGGTTTACAGATGTTCGACCTTCCTTATCTGATGGCTGATAAGGCAAGTGCATCCTATAATTCAGTACAGACAGCGGTAATGTATCTCTATAAATTCGGTTTTGAAACTGGTACGACACAGACAGGCTATGCATCTGCAATTGCCTATATCCTGTTCCTGATTATTCTGACAGTATCTGTTGTACAGTTCAAATTATTTAATAAGGAGGATTAGACTATGAGCATCGGTGATAAGATCAAAAAAGGTATTCTCTATGTTCTTTTAATCCTGTTGGGTGCAGCGTGTCTGTTCCCGTTCCTGCTGATGATCGTAAATGCAACGAGAAGCGGTGTGGAGATCACAAGATCCTTTACCCTGATTCCAAGCAACCATATCAAGGAGAACTGGGAAGTCGTATTCAGTTACTTTAACCTGTTCAAAGGTATGTGGAACAGCTTACTGGTAGCCGTACCGGCAACCTTGTTTACAGCGTATTTCTCAGCACTGACAGCATATGGTCTGGCGATGTATCAGTTCAAAGGCAACAAATTGATATTTACTACTATTCTGGTATTTATGATGATTCCAGGACAATTGGGGTTGATCGGCTTCTACAATCTGTGTACGAAGTTACATCTTGTTAATTCCTATATCCCTTTGGTTATTCCGGCAATCGCAGCACCGGGAACCGTATTCTTCCTAAGACAATATGTGTTGTCGGTGCTCCCTCCCTCATTGATAGAGGCAGCAAGAATTGATGGCGCAGGAGAGTTATATTCTTTCCACAGAATCGTACTTCCTGTTATGTCACCGGGTATCGCAACCATGTCCATCATGGCATTCATTGGTAACTGGAATTCCTATCTCACACCAATGATTATCCTGAATAAAAACGATAAATTCACGTTACCTGTTATGATGGCTACACTGAGAGCTTCTACAGATATTCAGTCCAATCAGGGTGCAATCTATCTGGCAGTTGCAATATCAGTTATTCCAATTCTGATCGTATTCTGCTTCTGCTCCAAGTATATCATCAGCAGTATTTCTGCTGGAAGTGTGAAAGAGTAAATGCTTATGAACAAAGGGTATGAGTATATAGATCAATATGGAAGCTTCCGTATGGAAGATCCACAGAAATACAGCTATTTGTATTTCCCGATTGCAAATGATGCAGGAATGAAGAGTTCGCTGACACCGGTTCTTGGCGGAGATGCCAAGACCGGTCAGAACACATTTCTCTTACAGCCGGTCAGCGCTGAAGAACTGCATAATAATAAGAGTACCAGAAATTTCTGGTGCAGAATAAATGACACAGATGTCATTTCACTGACAGGAGCAGGAGCTTCGGATGAAGTCAGAAAATATGAGAAAAAAAACGATGAAGAACAGAAACCGACTACTACATTAGAGGCCGGTTTCATGTGGCATAAGATTTATCACGAGCTGCCCATGGAAGGACTTTCCAGCGAGATACTTTCCTTCGTACCATGTACAGATGATACCGTAGAGCTTATGATGGTGACACTGCATAATAACAGTAAGGAAGCAGTGAAAGTACAGCCTGTGGCAGCGATTCCCATATATGGCAGAAGCGCAGATAATCTGAGAGATCACAGACATGTGACCAGTCTTCTGCACCGTATCTACACACTGGAAGAAGGCGTAGCCGTAAATCCTGTACTGACTTTTGATGAAAGAGGTCATAAGAAGAACCGTGTACAGTATTATGCACTGGGAGCGGAAGGCGATGGCACCAAGCCTGTCGGCTTTTATCCTGTGGTGGAAGACTTTATAGGAGAAGGAGGCAGCCTGGCAGCGCCTGGAGCCTTATATGAAGGGCTGACACCGCAAAAGGCAGGAATAGAGATTGATGGATATGAAGCACTGGGCGGTATTGTCTATGCGGATAAGAAGATAGAGGCGGGAGAAAGTGCTTCCTGGATCATTATGATGGGGATTCAGGAGAGTGATAATGTGGAAGCAGACAGCGTATGGATGACTTCCCTGCAGCAGATATATTCCAGATATGCGTCATTAAATAACCTCAATCAGGCATATGAACAGACAAAACAGACCTGGCGTGAACGTGTAAAAGCATCTTATCAGTCCGGGGATCATGAGTTTGACCAGTTCATGAACTGGGTAAGCTTCCAGCCGATTCTTAGAAGAATCTATGGCTGCTCTTTCCTGCCACATCATGATTATGGCAAGGGTGGAAGAGGCTGGCGTGATCTGTGGCAGGACTGTCTGGCACTGCTGATGATGAACCCTGATGGTGTACGCAGGATGCTCATTGATAATTATGGCGGTGTCCGTGTAGATGGAACCAATGCAACGATTATCGGAACGAAGCCGGGAGAATTTATTGCAGATAGAAATCATATTACCCGTGTATGGATGGATCATGGGATGTGGCCGCTTCTGACGACTGCATTCTATATTGACCAGACAGGAGATCTCTCCATATTGCTGGAAAAGGCACCTTATTTCAAGGATGCACAGATCATACGAGGAACAGCTAAGGATGCTAACTGGAATGAGACACAGGGATGCTGGCAGAGAGATGCACAGGGCGATATTGTGCAGGGCAGCATTCTGGAACATATTCTGGTTCAGCATCTGACAGCCTTCTATGAAGTGGGTGAACATAACCACATGAGGCTGCGGGATGCCGATTGGAATGATGCATTGGATATGGCAAATGAGTGCGGAGAGAGTGTTGCCTTTACGGCAGCATATGCAGGCAATCTGAGGACTCTTGCAGAGCTGCTTGCGGCACTGGAACAGCGGATGCATGTACAGGAAGTAGAGCTTCTGGCAGAGCTGGAACCACTGTGGAAGCAGGCTTTTGCAGTGTATGAGAATATTGCAGCCAAACAGATGAGCCTGAATGAGTATTGTAGAAGCTGTTCGCATCAGGTAAGTGGAAGACGTAAGAAGGTTGCAATAAAGATAATCGCAGACAAACTGACACACATGTCAGAATGGATCATGAACCATATCAGAGAGACAGAATGGATAGAAGACAAGAATCAGGGATGGTTCAACAGCTATTATGATAATCATGCCAGAGCAGTAGAAGGACATTTTGACAGCGGCGTACGCATGATGCTGACAGGACAGGTATTTGCCATTATGTCCGGCACTGCACAAGAGGAACAGATCAGACAGATTGTAAAGGCGGCAGATGCCTATTTGTATGATGCAAAAGCAGGTGGATATCGCCTGAATACGGATTTCCATGAGCGTAAGGATGATCTGGGCAGAATGTTTGGCTTTGCCTATGGTCATAAAGAAAATGGAGCTGTGTTCTCCCATATGACGACCATGTATGCCAATGCATTGTATCAGAGAGGCTTTGCAAGGGAAGGCTATAAGGCTTTGCATACACTGTATGAACAGGCTGCTAATTTTGAAGTGAGCAGGATTTATCCTGGAATCCCGGAGTATTTCAATGACAGGGGAAGAGGAATGTATCATTATCTCACAGGAGCAGCCAGCTGGTATATGATGACGGTTGTAACACAGATGTATGGAGTCCGTGGCAGGCTGGGAGATCTGTGTCTGTCACCAATGCTTCTGGCAGAGCAGTTTGATGAGGAACACAGGGCGGCAGTCAATGTGGAGTTCGCAGGAGTACCGATAGAGGTGGTGTACCACAATGACGGGTTATGTGACTATGGAGCATACAGAATAGATCAGGTAAGGCTGGATGAGGCAGAGATAGAGATTACACCGGATAGGGAAGTGAGCATTCCAAAGAATAAAGTGACACGGCTGTCACATGACAGGACACACAGAATAGATGTCCGGTTAGTTCCGATAGAAAGTAGTTCCAATAGAAAGGTAAGGTAGAGCAAATGATTGATGCGAAGGGAAGATTCATCATAGATAATTACGGGAGAAAGCCGGCATTTGCCAGCTTCCTTCCAGGCATCAGCGGTATCAGCGGGATTCCCCTCTGGTGTTATTATGTAAACAGGGGGCAGTGCATCTCCTGCTTTGGATCAGAGGATAAGGATCATTCTATTATGGAATTCGTTCCTGCACATCAGGCATATCTGCATACCGGCAGGATGGGGTATCGTACTTTTCTGAAGGTGAATGGTGCGTTCTATGAAGCTTTTGCCGATACGGACAGACAGCAGACCATGTGTATTGACCAGAATGTGCTTCGCATTGAGGAAAAGGCACAGGATAAGGGAATTGTGACCAGAGTGACCTATTATACGCTTCCCGAAGAGAAGCTGGGGGCACTTGTACGTAAGGTGGAATTGCAGAATATAACTAACCAGCCTGTTGAAGTGGAATACCTGGACGGCGCTCCTGCAATCGTACCATATGGTGTGAATCAGGACAGCATGAAGAATATGACACAGACTGCCAAGGCATGGATGCAGGTCGAGGATGTCTGTGCGGGCAGACCGTATTTCAGAGTGCGCGCCAGTATGGCAGATTCCACACAGGTCGTAGCAATCGAAGGGGGCAATTTCAGTATTGCCATTGGACATGATGGCAGCAGATTAAGCCCTGTTGTAGACGCGGAAGCGGTATTTGCCTATGATACGGCATATGAACATCCACACATTTTCCTGGAAAAGGGCATAGACGGGGTGCTGTCTTCCAGACAGATGACGATGAACCGTATTCCCTGCTGCTTCTATGGGGAAAAGGTTGTCATCGAACCAGGAGAGTCCTGTGTCTTTTATGAAATGACAGGGCAGGTGGCAAGGAAAGAATTATTGGATGAATATTTACAGAAAAAACCGGATGCTGCATATTTTGAGAGCAAGCTTGTAAGAGCAGAGGAATTGACAAGGCAGATCACGGAGTGCATGGACACCAGAACTGCCAATCCTGCTTTTGATGCTTATTGCAGACAGGATTTCCTGGATAATGTACTCAGAGGCGGCATGCCGATTCATCTGGGCGAGAAAGAAATATTCTATGTGTATGCCCGCAAGCATGGAGATATGGAACGTGATTATAATTACTTCCGTCTTTTGCCGGAGTTCTATTCTCAGGGAAATGGTAATTTCCGCGACATCAATCAGAACAGACGCTGTGATGTTGCCTTTTTCCCACAGGTGGGAGATAAAAATATTCACATGTTCTACGACTTCATCCAGTTAGACGGATATAACCCTCTTGGGGTAGAAAAGACCACGTATAGCCTGCCTGAGGAGAGAGTGGGTGAGGCAGCGCAGATACTGGGAATACGCGAAGAAGAGGCAAAGCAGCTCACACATCCATATACCCCCGGTATGGTGGCTTCTCTGTTGGAGAGCAGGGGTGATTATGGGGAAAAGGAATTGACGGAAATGATTGGCAGCATAGTAGATATGTCTGAGAGTCTGGTCACTTCGGATTTCCTGGAGGGCTACTGGTGCGACCACTGGACCTACAATCTGGATCTGATCGAGAATTATTGCAGCATTTATCCTGAAAGAGAGCATCAGCTTCTCTATGAGGATGGAAGCTACGTATATATGAAGCCGGGAGCAGGTGTATACCCGAGGAAACAGCGTTATGTAGAGACAGAAGAAGGTATTCGTCAATATCATGCTGTATATCCCATAAAATATAAGGGAAATGAAGGAAAGCGTTTAACTGATACAAAAGGGCGCATTCTTCATACTACACTGCTGGAGAAGCTGATACTGCTCAATACGTTGAAATTCGCAACCCTTGATCCTTATGGTTGCGGTATTGAGATGGAGGGCGGCAAGCCTGGCTGGTATGATGCGCTGAATGGCTTACCGGGACTGATGGGTTCCTCTATGGCTGAGACCTGTGAGCTTGCCAGAAATCTGGAATATACTATAGATATCCTTCGTAAATATCAACAGGGTACAGATATCCTAAGAGAACTGTATGAGTTCATGAAGGCTGCCTATGAGATCATAAATATGCAAAAGGCAGAGGCAGGGGAAGCTTATTTCCCTGTATGGAACAGAATCAATGATATCAAAGAAGCGTATCGGGACAAGATCTATGCAGGAGTAGAAGGAACTTATGTCAACTGCACGGCACAGGAACTGCTGACCGTAATGGAAGCCTTTTATAGAATCGTTATGGAGGGAATCGCACATGCAGTCACGTTGGGGGATGGGCTGATTCCTACGTATTTTACCTATGAAATAACAGAGTATGTCAAAGAGGAAGATGGAATCAGAGCAGTTGCATTCAGACAACATGTACTGCCGCATTTTCTGGAAGGTCCTGTTCGCTATCTGAAGCTGCGGCTTCCGGCGGAGACTAAAAGAGAGGTATATGAGAAGGTAAGGAGCAGTCAACTATATGATAGTGAATTATCCATGTATAAGGTTAATGAGCCATTAGCGAAGGAATCCTATGAGCTTGGCAGATGCAGGGCGTTTACACCGGGATGGCTGGAAAATGAGTCTATCTGGCTGCATATGGAATACAAGTATCTGCTGGAACTACTTAAATCAGGTCTGTATCAGCAATATATCGGGGACTTGTACAAGGCAGCGATTCCTTTCCAGGATGAAGAAAGATACGGCAGAAGTATTCTTGAGAATTCTTCTTTCCTTACAAGCAGTGCCAACCCGGATGAGAGCATTCATGGCAGGGGATTCGTAGCAAGACTGAGTGGTTCTACAGTAGAATTCATGGACATGTGGCAGAGGATGATGTTTGGACATACGCCTTTTAGAGAAGAGGATGACAAACTGGTATTCGCATTGCAGCCTGTGATTCCTTCCTATCTGCTGGATCAGGAGAGAAGAGTAGAAGCAGTATTTCTTGGAAAAGTACGTATTGTTTACCATGTGGATGCAGAAGACGCAGATTATATACCGGAAAATTATGAGGTTGTGCAGTACTGCCTGACAGGAGAAAAAGACAAAGAAATCCATATATATCAGAATCAGATCATGGGAGAAGAAGCAGAAAATATCAGAGCCGGAAAATACACACAGATAGAGGTCTGGATAAAAAAATAGGAAAGATTTCAAATGCATATTTCTCTCAAGAAAGGAGAAACACAGGCTGGTTTCCACATGGAAACAGAAGAGATCATGACCATTATATTATAAGAAAAATCATACGCCAAAGCATGTGTATTCATTTGCTTTGGCGTATATATTTATGTATACTATAGGGGAGGAAGAGGGGGAATACTATGAGAAAAAGAATGGCTTTTGCCTTGATTATAACAATGTTGCTGCTGGGGGGATGCAGCCTGCAAAAAGGTGAGCAGCAGACCGCATCGCAGACACAGCAGGAAGACGTTACTACACTTCAATGGTATATCAATTATTCCTGGTTTACGGCGGACTGGGGAGAGAATCTGGTGTCCAGAACGATTACGGATAAGACAGGAGTAAATATAGATTTCGTTGTGCCAAGCGGTGATGAGAGTGAGATGTTGAATTCGCTCATCAGTGCGGATAGTCTGCCGGATATTCTGACGATTGGCTGGTGGGAAGATGAAGTGGGAGAAATGATTCAGAAAGGAATGGTCTATCCACTGGATGAGCTGGCACAGGAATATGATGCCTGTTTTATGCAGGTCGTAGACCCAGATGTTGCCAACTGGTATACCTCCAAAGACGGACATATCTATCAGTATCCCAATTCAGCCTATACGCTCAGTGATTATGAGCAATATGACACCATAGCTTCCAATGAGACTTTTCTGGTAAGAAAGGATATATACGAGGCGATAGGCTCACCGGATATGACAACGCCGCAGGGATTTCATGATGCAGTGGTGAAAGCGGCACAGATGTACCCGGAAGTGAACGGTGAGGAGCTGATTCCCATAGGAGCACATGTATTTACCAAGGAGGGATGTGATTCCTTTGATAATTATCTGTTTGATTTTCTGGCGGTGCCATATCTGGATGAACAGGGCAACGCCTATGACAGATATACGGATGAAAGCTTTCTTACATGGTTGAAGACTTATCGGAAATTGCGCGAGGAAGGGTATCTGAAGGATGATATCTTTCTGGATAACAGAACCCAGATGGAGGAAAAGATAGCAAACGGCAGATATTTCTGCATGCTGTATCAGAGAACGGATATGGCAGATCAGCAGAAGATTCTGTATGCGAAGAATCCGGGGCAGATCTATATTGCCGTGGATGGACCAAAGAACCTGTCTGGAGATGATTACAGGCTGCCCGGTTCCGGAATTAACGGATGGACAGTGACGTTTATCAGTAAGAAATGCAAGAACGCTGAGAAAGCAATTAAGCTGATATCCTATCTCATCAGTGATGAAGGACAGCTGATGACCTGGTATGGTGTGGAAGGAATCACATGGGAATATGATGAGAATGGCAAACCTAAAATGTATCCTGAGATAGAGCATTTGTTGAATACGGATCGCGTGACCTATGACAGGATATATGGTGCAGATTCCTGTTACTGGATGCTTCAGGATAATGTAAGGGCTGATGAGTGGGGCAGGGTATTGCCACAGCCTCTTGGACAGCTTCAGGAATGGACATTCCCTTATACGGAATATACAGCACCGTATGATGTGGTATTTGATGCACAGGAACAGGAGAATCAGATTTATACGAAGATCAAGAATCTCTGGGGAGTGACCTTGCCTAAATTGCTGCTGGCAGAATCAGATGAGGAATTTGACCAGATCATGGAGGACTTCAAAAAGCAGAGAGAGGATATTGGATTTGAACAGGTGCAAAAGGCTTCTACTGTGCAGATACATGATAACATGGAGAAACTGGGAATAGAACAGTAGGAGGCGGCACATATGAAAATAAGGCGTAATAACAGTCTCAGCTGCAAGATCGTACTGACAATTGTGGCTTTTGTCAGTATCTGTATTGTGGTGGCTGCACTCATGCTGACCAACAATATGAAAGAGAGTATGATCAAAAGTACGATCAGAGATGAACAGGCAAGGCTTGAGCAGGTCACACAGGCAATTGATAAGACCAATGAAGTGTGCAATCTGGCGTCAGAGATCATAAAGCAGTCAGTCAAGATCAATCAGTATATGGAATTGCTTTGCAATGGTAAGGATATGGAGATCATGGAGAAGCTGGACTTCTATCAGAAGGAGCTGATTTCGATTGAAAATATGACCAATTCCAATCCCTATCTGTATCAGGTCAGAATCTATGTGAACAGTGAAAAGGCATCAGAGAAAGCTCCAAGCATCTATCGCTATCAGAGAATGAACAACATGAGCTGGGCAAAAGAGTATCATGACGGAGAATGGAAACTGGATTATACAGATACGGTATTCCCGGAGTACATAGCGACAGGACCAAAGCATCTGGCGGGACTGATAAGCGTAGTTACACAGGCAGGCGGACAGGAGATGTACACCATAGAGTGCATAACTTATATGACTAATCTGTTCCCTGATCTGTATGAGGACAGTGATACTTCCTGGAGCGCTTTCTTTGGTGATGATGGCAATTTGTATTATAAAGCAAGTAACAGCAATACCTGGAATCAGGCTATTGAAGAGATACAAGAAAAAACAGGAAGTGACACCAATGTCATATATACTGAAATAGATGGAAAACATGTGATACTGGCATATCAGTATGTACCACTGCTGGGAGGTACTTATGTACATCTGGTATCTATGGAAGAAGCGTTTTCGGAGTTCTATCGCAGTCTGATTCCTTATGGAATTATACTGATACTGATTCTTATGGCTTTTGTAATATTCAGTATTGTGGCAGTGCGTGTAATCATGCAGCGTTTCTATAGAATGTATGATGTCATGACAAGGATTCAGGGTGGTGAGCTTGACTTGACTTTGCCGGAAGAGGGCAATGATGAGATTACGAAGCTTTCCAGTGAGATTAACCGAATGCTTGCCAGGATTCAGGAGCTGAATCAGGATAATCTGGACAGACAGCTTCTTGCAAAGAATGCGCAGATTAAATCCCTGCAGAATCAGATCAATGCACATTTCATGTATAATGTACTGGAGTCCATCAAAATGATGGCAGAGATAGAGGAAAAATACGACATATCCGATGCCATCACATCTCTTGGCAAAATGCTTCGTTACAGTATGAAATGGATGACAGGAACCGTTACAGTAGAGGAAGAAATCACATATATCAGCAATTATCTAAAGCTCCTCAATCTGCGGTTTGATTATGAGATTTATCTGTCACTGAATATTCCGGAGGAAATCTCACACATGCAGATTCCAAAGATGCTGCTGCAGCCACTGGTAGAGAATGCAGTATACCATGGAATAGAAGAGATGGCAGAAGACACGAACATTTATATAAAAGGAATATTGGCAGATGAGGAGAACTGCACCATAGAAGTATCAGATGCAGGACGAGGGATGGATGAAAAGGCACTGGAAGAATTAAGAAGCAAAATATATTCACAGACCCGTTCTACAGAAGAGAGCGGTCATGGAATTGGCTTAAAGAATGTGCAGGACAGGGTACAGTTGTACTTTGGGGAACAGTATGGTATCGAGATCTTTTCCAAAGAGGGATGTTATACGAAGGTACTGATTCATTTACCAAGAAAGGACAGTAAGATATGAACACAGTGTTGATCGTGGAAGATGAGAAGATGATCCGCCAGGGTATTAAGAGCATGATACAGCGATCAGGAGTACCCGTTCAGACCATCATAGAATGCAGTAACGGACAGATGGCATTGGAGGTATTGCAGAGCCAGCAGATAGATGTGATGTTTACTGATATCAGAATGCCCAAGATGGATGGCATCACGCTGGTACAGGAGATGCAGAAATTCCAAAGACGTCCGCTTACGGTGGTGATCAGCGGCTATGATGATTTCTCCTATGCTGTGGAAATGCTGCGTATGGGGGTAAAGGAATATATTCTAAAGCCCATTGACAGAGAGCAGATCATGTCAATCATGCACAAAATGGAGGATGAACTGACGCATATAAAAGAAGAACAGGATACACTAAGACAGGCGGGATATCAGCAGCTCAGGTTCCTGTGTACCTCCGAGAAGGTATCTGCGGAAGATGAAGAGCTGACCGGCAGATATTATCAGGATAGTTTCCTACAGGGGGAATACGAGGTATGCTGTTGCAGCTACGATGGGGAAGAGGAAGAACAGGGGAATTCCTACCTGTATCTGCACAATGTAGGCGGCTATGACCTTTTCCTGATTGACTGTGAGAATAAAGAGTTCCTGATCAGAAATGAATTACGTAATTGCTATGCGGGCTTCAGTCAGCCTGTCAGTGGAATCTCTTCTTTGAAAAAGGCATATGAGCAGGCGGTTTTGGGGCGCCATGAAGCCTTTGCCAGCGCTATAAAAGTAGTGGATTGTAACGAAAGCTACATGAAGAAACAGACCGAACATCCCAAAATGGCAGAAGAAGAGAACAGGAGACTTGAGAGCGCGGTACATATTCTTGGAACAGAGCGTGTTGAAGAGGCGGTGGAGCTGATACAGGATTATGGCAGACAGGTACAGAATGGAGCTATGGACACAGACGAGTTTGCCCAGAGGATGCATCTTATGCTGGAGAGAATCGCAGTGAATTATGAGAATGCCCTGAAAGTACGTAAGGAAAGTATTCTGGAGTTGCAGGATATTTATCGGTATCAGACCATTACGGAGTATGTGAATACTTTAACAGACTGGATGAGAAGATTCCATGACCTGATCAGTGAGGAATTTGATGATTACAAGAATAAGCAGAAGATACAGCAGGCGGTCAGCTATATTCATGAGAATTATAATAAAGACCTGAATATGGCAGTGGTGTCTAATTATATCTCCATGAATTATTCGCTGTTTTCCTATGCTTTTAAACAGTATACAGGCACGAATTTTGTGAATTTCTTAAAGGATCTGCGTATGCAGGAAGCCAAGCGCCTGCTGGAGACCTCTGATATGCGTGTCAACGAGATCAGTCAGGCGGTAGGCTATGAGAATGAGAAACATTTCATGAAGATATTCAAGGCGACGCTGGGAGTATCGCCGACAGAATACCGTAAGAGCATACAGCTTAAAGGAGAGTAGAGGGATTCTGCTCCAGCTGCTGCATGCAGCTGTGAAGTAGCCCGTCCAGGTCTTCGATACAGGTAATAGAGGCGCTGTCACAGGCATATCTGGTATGAATCTGATATTTTTTGTGATGCAGTCTGGCATAATTGGTAAGATACTGGCAGATGTGAGAGATATATTCTTTTGCGTCTGCCTTTTCCAGTCCGGGAAGCAGTACACTGAATTCATCATCACCGGTTCTGGCAAGTATAACATCCTCTTCAAGGGTAGTCTTCAGGGCACTTGAGAATACTTGAAGTGCAAAATCTCCTTCCTCATGTCCCCAATCCTTATTGATGTCTTTTAGATGCTCAATGTCAAAGGATATCATCAGCAAAGGTGCGCCGGTAACAATCATATCATCAACAATCATGGATGCCATTGCACGAAATCCACGGTAATTATACAGCCCGGTCAGTTCATCCTTCATATAAATATCTTCCAGACGTGCAGCCAGTAAGGACATATGATGATTGTCTGCAACACGCTTGAGCATACGGGATATGTTGTTAATCCAGGAAGTCACATGAAAATCATAATGCAGCCTGTTGTTCTCAAAGGCAAGGACAACATAGCCATATTGTTTATCCTCAAAATACAGGGGCACACAAATATAGCTGCTTTGGGAATCCTTTACAATATGGGGAGGCAGAATGTCCTGGTGTGCAAAACTGCAGGGAGGGATTTCTGATCCTCGTTGCCAGCCAAAACACAGATTGACGATATTTTTATCAGTATCCTCATCCATATTGTCCTCTTCCTGCATACCGAACTGTTCTATGGCAGCCAGCATACGGATATGTCTGGGAGCACTGTCCCAATTCTCATAGAGACAGACATATAATTCACTGCAATGGGCAATATCCTTGACGTAATCATTTATTTTCTCCATGCCTTCTTCCAGATCGGTAATCCCGTGAAGGACAGCGGACATATGAATATCCTGAAAAATGCGACGTTCCTTACGCTCTATTTCATGCATCTGCGTGATTGCATAATAAGGAGCTTCGCTGACACGATAATGACAGCCACAGGAGCAGCCAATCACAGGGGCAGCCTTGATAACAGAGGGAGCATCATCCAGGATGCCATCTGTCATGCGCAGCAGTTTATGTACGGCTTCCTGTCCAATTTCATAGGTTGGAAAAGTAACCGTAGTCAGAGTAGGCGTGATGTTTCTGCCAAGCTCGCTGTTATCGCAGCCACTGATGGCGATATCATCAGGAATACGAAGACCCCTCTCATTTGCAGCCAGCATCATATCCAGAGCCATACGGTCGTTATAACACAGGATGGCATCAGGAATACCATCCTTACAGAAATAGGTAAGTGCCTCTCTTGCATACTCCATACCAAAAAAGGTCTGAAATACATTCTCATCAGGGCAGGGAATGTTATGCTTTGCAAGTGTTTCTTTATAAAGTACATAACGTGTATCGGAAGGCTGGGATTCTGTGCGGCAGCCAAGATAGCAGATTCTTGCAGCGTGATGTACGGTAATGAAATGCTCTGTCAGATCTGCAAAGGGGGCATTGTTGTCCAAAATGACATAATTGGAAGCATGGGCTTCCTGATTGATGACAAGAACCGGACAGGAGCAGTGTTGTGTGACCTGTTTATAAATGGCATCAGCGAGTCTGTATTCAGGGTAAGTTCCGTTTGCGAAGATAATACCGTCAAAATCCTGATAAGAAGGAATTGTAAGAATCCCCTCTTCTCCTGCAAGGGTGTTTGGGGTCTCGCCATCTGTAGATGCAAAAATCTCCACAAGATAACCATATTCTTTTGCTGTGTCCAGAATGCCCTGACACAGATTGTGCTGATATTCACCGAAAAGGTGGGAAATGAATACACCGATTTTCCTGGAATGATACATAGCTGCCTCCCTGACTTTTACTGTTTCAGATTGTATGGTTATATTTTATCAACGGTTTTTCATATTGCCAATATCTTTTGAAGAAATTGCCGGATGGTTTGTAAGATATATGTAAACGGTTACATAAATATTTTGATACAGAGTTTTAAAGAAAAGACTGGAAATTTTACCGGTCACATGATACACTTATTTTAACAATGCAAAGGATACTTTTGTAAGGGCTTACATGTCCTATCATGCGTTTAAGGAGAGCTTACATTATGATAATGAAAAGAAGAGATTTTGACTTATTGGCACTTGGTGAGATTCTGCTTCGTCTGTCACCGCCCGTAAATGAGCGTCTGACCCGTGGTGAGGTATTTCAGAAGCAGGCTGGCGGAGCGGAACTGAATGTGGTATCCGGTGTATCGCTCCTTGGACTCAGGACCGGTATTATTTCCAAGATTCCGGCGAATGACCTGGGCAACTTCATTCAGAACAGAGTCCGTTTCTGTGGTGTCAGCGATGACTACCTGGTTTATGATAAGACGAAGGATTCCAGACTGGGTATTTACTATTATGAATATGGCGCACACCCCAGAAAACCAAATGTTATCTATGATAGGAAGAACACTGCCTTTTCCGAGGTCAGCATTGATGATTTCCCGGAAGAGATGTACCGTTCCGCAAGATGCTTCCATACAACGGGCATTACGCTGGCGCTGGGACAGAAGACCAGGGAGACTGCAATAGAGATGATCAAGCGCTTTAAGGAAAATGGCACTCTGATTTCCTTTGATGTAAACTTCCGTGCGAATCTGTGGACCGGTCAGGAAGCTAAGGAATGTATAGAACAGATTCTTCCTTATGTAGATGTATTCTTCTGCTCAGAAGACACAGCCAGACTTACCTTTGGCAAGGAAGGCACAGTGCAGGATATGATGAGAAGCTTTACAAAAGACTATCCAATCAGTGTAGTGGCAGCTACGCAGCGTGTCGTACATTCTCCGAAGATTCATTCCTTCGGTTCCTGCATCTATGATGCGATTGCAGACCGTTTCGTACAGGAGCCTGCTTATGAGAATATTGATGTTGTAGACCGTATCGGAAGTGGTGATGCTTATATCTCCGGTGCCCTGTATGGCTTGCTGGCACATAATATGGACTGCCAGAAGGCAATGGAATATGGCAATGCTACGGCAGCCGTTAAGAATACGATTCCCGGTGATCTGCCATCTTCCAATCTCAGAGAGATTGATTCCATTATTGCAAATCATCATTCTACAGGACCACAGCTTGAAATGAATCGATAAATCCAATATAATAAGAGGGATTGGTGTTTTACATCAATCCCTTTTTTAGTAAGGTGAAAGGGACGAATTGTACGGCTTTCCCAATGCCTGCTTATGCATTGGGAAAGCTGTACAATTCTGTAACTGGTCAAATTATATAAATAGATTGGAATCAGGGAAAGGAAAACAAGGAGTTATGTATACAACCGTTTTGTGGGATATAGATATGACGTTGCTGGATTTTCTGGCAGCGGAGAAGTATGCGATTGGGGAGTGTTTCCGGATATTTGGGCTGGGAGTATGCTCAGATGAGATGTTAGAGAGGTATTCTGCAATCAATAGGAAGTATTGGGAGAGGCTGGAGCGTGGAGAGATCACGAAGCAGGAGACTCTGGAGGGGCGTTTCAGGGAATTCTTTGCATCAGAGGGGCTTCCTGTAGAGAAGGCAGAGGCTTTTAATGCAGAATATCAGGAGAGGCTTGGAGATGTGGCAATCTATTGTCCTCATGGCAGAGAGGTCATTGACTATTTACAGCAGCAGGGGATTCGCCAGTATGCAGTGACTAATGGTACACAGACTGCACAGAGACGCAAGCTTGCCAATTCAGGTCTGGATCAGATTTTTGTCAAGGCATTTATTTCTGATGAAATCGGTTATGAGAAACCGGATGTGAGATTCTTTGAACCAGTTTTGCAGGAGTTGAAGGATTGCAGAAAAGAAGAGATTCTTCTGATTGGGGATTCCCTGACCAGTGATATGAGAGGGGCTGACAATGCCGGACTGGCATGCTGCTGGTATAATCCTAAGAAGACAATAAATGACAAGGGTGTCAGAATTGATCATGAGATACAGGATCTGCTGGAAATAGAACAAATAGTAGGAAAGAGAGTATAAAGATGGGGATGATCACATGTGATAACTGCGGTGCGCAGTATGATGAGGAAGCAGACAAGTGTCCATATTGCGGCAGTGATAACTTTGGAAAAGCCGTGCAGGAGCACGAAGATATCATAAACGGTCTGAACCGGGAGAAGGAGCATCTGGAACAGCTGCCACAGAAGGCTGCTAAAAAGGGCAAGAGTCTTGTGACGAAACTGTTGATAGGACTGATTGTGCTGGTAATTGTTGTAGCAGCGTATGAAGGCATATCTGCCATTGTAAACAGGAAAGTGTCCTATCATGCAAAGCAGCGCCACAGCCAGAAGATGGAGACGAAGTATCAGGAGGGTGACTATGCAGGAATCCTTCACTACATGGAGAAGAAGAACCTGATGTATACCAGCGGTTATGAAAAATACAGTGACATAGCGGATATGGAGCGCTATTTTGAACGGTATCTGGACCCGATGGATGATGATTACCGTAGATGGATCGTGGAGAATAAGGAGTGGGATTCCATCTATGATGTGAAATATATTATGTACATACTGGCAAACTGTCAGTACTCACAGGACCACCGATATAAGTATGATGAGGAAGCTTCCGTTACCTATTACAGAGAGAAGGCATATGAATATCTTCTGGAGAATTATGGTATAACGAAAGAAGAGACAGACCAGCTCATAGAAGCAGCCGGAGGCTTTGATGAGGATGATTACGACAGACTCCGGCAGATACAGGAAGATATGCAGAAGATGGCCTTTGAGAGGCTTAAAGAGGAGTAGTCAGAATGAAATGCAAGAGATGTGGCGCACAGTATTCAGCCAAGGAGTTGAAATGTCCATATTGTGGAGAACCCAATTCACTGGGAATGCATTGGAAGAACACAGAGGAAAATGCCAAAAATGAAACAGAAAACACAAGAAAGAGAGTACGGCATTCGGCTCCTTTATATGTGATTGACCAGATATGGAATGTGGTCATTGTCTGTATTGTATTGATGGCAGCCCTGACCATAGCAATCGCAGTGGTGGGGGGAGTGTTCGAGACCTTACATGACAGATATGTGAGGAGTACGGCTTCTGTTGCGGAAGCAGATGCAATACTGGAGACAGAGGATACGGAAGTACTGGTTCAGTATGTAAAAGAACATTCCCTGTTTTGGGAGGATGGCTATGATAAGTACACGGAAAGGGTGCAGATATATCAATCCTACCGCAATTTGCTGGAGATGATGGCATATTTCCGGCAGAATGAGGACTGGAACCATGGAGAGACTCCCAGTATGTACCGTATTGGCTCAGCCTTATATAACGGACAGTATATGCTTAAGGAATTTAACCGTACCTATGGAAGCGGTCTGGAATATCCGGAGAACCAGAGATATCTGGAGAAAGCACAGCAGAATACAGTAGCTTTTCTGGAAGGAACCTTTAAAATGACACAGGAAGATATCACCAGACTGGTGGATGCCAATTTGTATTCAGATGAAGAGCAGGATTTCATAAAGCTGGTCTGTGAAAGAAGAGGGTGGGAATATGAAGAGAATTAAGTTTCATGATGAGAGTGGGCAGTATGAAGTGCATATCATCCCTTTTATTTTCAAGACGATTTTTTGCGTGTTCGGCCTGATCGTGATGATCGGTATTGCGATCGAACTGCCGTCTTCTATCCGATATGACCTGAAATATTCCGGTAAAGAATATAATCTGACGAATTGTGAACGTGATTACATTAACAGAAGGTATGACCAATTATATGCCACATTGTACATATACGACCTGTATGATAATGACATCTATGGGAAGTATTGGGAGATTGTAAAGGGCTATCAGGACTACTGCATGTATGTCAATTATAAGAATATGCTGGAACAGGGCACAGAGCAGGTGAAGCTGGATGTACCTGAAAATGAGGAAGAGTACAGAGGCACAGTACAGGTGGAATTTGACGTTTCCCAAATGTGCGAGAAATACCGCAAGAAAGTACTACAGGATGCAGCAGACTGCCAATATCCAGAGAACGAACGATACTTTGAAGAGATTACAGCACATATAGATTAGATAGTTACAATATAAAGCAAGTGCCTGCTAATGCATTTGTTAAGTCTGTACAATTCTGTATCTGAATAGTTACATTATATAAAAGTAGTAGAGGAGAATGGGTGTGAATCAGAAGAAGGAGCGATGGAGCAGCGTATTGTATATGCTGGTCACATTGTCAATTCCTACAATTATAGAAGAGGTGCTTGCGACACTGCTTCAGTATGTGGATACGGCTATGGTAGGGCGGCTGGGAGAGCAGGCAACGGCATCGGTCAGTGTCAGCACGACAGTTACATGGCTGGTGAACAGTGTACCCCATGCTATAGGAATCGGTGTATTGGCGCTGATTGCCAAGGCGGTAGGAAGCGGGGATAAGAATCTGGTAAGGAGAATCTCCAGCCAGGCAGTATGGATGGTCATTGGGTGCAGCATTGTGCTTGGAGGAATCTCCTTGCTGCTAAGCCCGTATATTCCCATCTGGATGGGCGCAGAAGCATCCATTCAGGGTGCGGCAGGTGAGTATTTCTTTATCATCAGCCTGCCTATGCTGTTTCGTGTATCCAGCATTGTGTTTGGTGCAGCTATCCGTGCGACGAAGGACACGAAGACTCCCATGCTCATCAGCCTGGGTGCGAATATTATCAATGCAGTGCTGAATTATGCACTGATCTATGGTGTAGATATGGGAGTGAGAGGCGCTGCCATTGCATCTGCCATTTCCTATGTGCTGTCAGGCGTTCTGATGTATGTGGCATATCGCAGGAATGAATGGCTGCATTGGGAGCTTCGAGAGATCAGACCGGATACAGCGATTCTGGAACAGTGTGGTAAGGTCGCATTTCCGGTACTAGGAACCAGTATTACGTCATGCCTTGGTTATACAGTCTTTGCAGGGCTGGTATCAGGTATGGGAACGACTATATTTGCAGCACATTCCATTGCTGTAACGGCAGAAGAGATATTCTATATTCCGGGTTATGGATTTCGTACTGCAACATCTACACTGGTCGGTAATTCCCTTGGGGAGAGGAACAGGGATAAGTTTAGAAAAGTCAGTATTATCAGTGTCATTGTAACGGTTGCCATGATGTGTGTTAATGGTGTGATTCTGTATCTGAGCGCCAATATACTTATGAGTTTCTTTACACCAAGTCAGGCAGTCGTTGACCTGGGAGCAGATATGCTCAGACTGGTGGCTTTTTCAGAGCCGTTCTTTGGAATCATGATTGTCATGGAGGGTATCTTCTACGGACTAGGTAACACCCGCTATGCATTTATTGTAGAGACCTTCAGTATGTGGGGCATCCGCATCCTGCTGACCTTCCTGTGTGTGAAGGTATGGGGACTGGATCTGCGGGCAGTATGGTTATGCATGATCGCAGATAATGTCTGCAAGGCGGTGCTTTTTGCCATACCGGTCATGACCCCAAAAGGCAGAAGTAAGTTATTCCCACAGTTTTAAAATATTTTGAGAGAACTAAAGAAGTATTGGACAATAGTGTGGTATACTATATTCAAGTTGGTTATAACTTTAAAATGAATTGGGGTGAGTCAATGAATTATGCAATTGGAGAAATATTAAAGGATTTTACAAAACGAATCGAAGAATATTTTGGAGAATCACTAATTAAGGTATTGCTTTATGGCTCTTATGCCAGAGGAGATAATAAAGAAAACTCAGATATTGATATTATGATATTGACCACTCTTTCAGATAAAGAGATTACGGAAATAGAAAATGATATATATGATATCGCTTATGATTTCCTTATGGATTACGGTGTAGATATTTCTGTAATCATTAAGAATGAAGATATATTTAAGTATTGGCTGGGAACATTACCCTTTTATAACAATGTTGAAAAAGAAGGAGTAGTTTTAAGTGGAAAATAAGAAAATTGAATTAAGCCAATATAGAATGAATCAGGCAAAAGAAACATTAACTGTTGCCAGAGATTGTGTTGAAGGGAATCATTATAAAGATTCCATAAATCGTTCATATTATGCTGCTTTTTATGCAATTAAGGCAGTAGTGGCATTAAGCGAGATTGACTTTAAAAGGCATAAAGATGTAATAGCGCATTTTAATAAGAATTATGTTGCACAGGGTGAATTTAACCGGGAAATTGGAAAACGTATTGCCAGATTGCAACAAAAACGTGAAAAAAGTGATTATGATGATTTTTATATTGCTTCAAAGGATGAAGCCTTTGAACAGATAGAAACAGCAGAAATGATAATAAATGCAGTTGAGGTATATTTAACTTCAAAAAATAAGAGTGATTCAATATAAAAGACGGATACAAATAGGAAAGCCTTATATATTGACATCCTAAAATGGATGTACTATCATCTAAATGGATGTAGGTACATCTATTTCGCGTAGGAGGTTTCATATGGACGAGACGGGTAGAAAGATTACAAAGATTGCAAGAGAAGTCAATAAGCTCACAGTGCAGACGATGAAGGAAGATGGAATTGGAACAGCGGAGTTTGACTTCATTCATCTGATTCGGCACAATCCGGGGATTACCCAGGCGGGAGTGCGGGAGCAGTTAAAGATTGATAAGGGAGCAGCAGCAAGGAGAGCCGCCAGTCTGGAGGCGAAGGGCTATCTGATACGCAAGCCCAATCCTGATGATGGGCGCAGCCAGATGCTGTATGCCACACAGAAAGCAGAGAAGTTGAAGAATTCTAAGGCTTACATAGAGGGTGTCTTCTATGAATGGCTTCTGGCAGAGCTGCCAGAGGAGGAGAAAGAGGCATTTTGTAAGACTCTGGATACGTTATATTGGCGTTCCAAGAGACAGAGCCGGGAAGGCTTCCCGGATGTATCGGCATTGATTGATAAGGGAGGCGAAGGACGTGAAGAATAAAGCAGCATTCAGGGCTGACCGCATTCTTTCTTATTTTCAGGAAGAATGGGTTGTGCTTCTGGCAGTAACCATATCAGGGCTGATCTATAACCTGGGACTCCTGGCGGGACCGTGGTTCGAGGGTAAAATGACAGGGTATCTGGTAGATATTCTGGATGGCATCAAGGTCTTCTCGGATATGCTTGTACTGGTCATCTGCTATGTAGCAGCCATTGCAGTCGTACAGGTATCTCGTTATGTCAAGAGATTCTACGTCAGACGTTTTGCCAACAATGTGAATCGCAGAATGAAGCGGATTCTGTATGGCTGTCTGATACATAAGAACAGAACAGAGCTGGAAGAAGAAGGATCAGGTAATGTACTGACTAAGGCGATTCTGGATGTAGACGACTGCGTGGAAGGGATGCGTAAGTTCACTACGGAGCTTTTTGATACAGGCGTAGCACTGGCAGCCTATGCAGGTATGCTGTTATGGTATGACTGGAGACTGGCACTTCTGTGCATGCTTTTCCCACCGATTTCGTTTATTGTAGCGGAGAAGATGAAAGTCCAGGTACAGAAAGGCAGAGCAGCATACAAAGAGCAGTCAGGAATATTAAGTGCTGCGACATTGGACAGAGCAAGCAATGCCATCACTTACAGAGTATTTGGCTGTGAGGAAGAGAGAAGAGATGCCTACGAACAGAATCTGAATGATTATGAGAAGAGTGCTGTCCGTGCTAATATCTGGAACAGTGTGATGCCTCCCATATACCGTATTATTTCCATGGCAGGAGTATTCTTTATCCTGTATTTTGGCGGCAGGAATGTATTGGGAATCGGATGGACGAAGTGGGATGTGGCAGCCTTTGCAACGTTTCTTGCATGTTTTACCAAATTATCAGTGAAATCCTCCAGTGCAGCCAAGCTGTTCAACGCAGTGCATAAGGCACAGGTATCCTGGAAGAGAATCCACCCTTTAATGAAGCTGGTAGAAGAAGAGGAACCCTGCAAGGTGCAGCAGGCAGGAGAATTACAGGTGTCACATGTTGATTTTGCCTACCAGACTGGTGGACGCATTCTGGAAAATGTGTCATTTACGGCGAAGCCCGGACAGATCATAGGAATTACAGGTCCTGTGGCATGTGGTAAATCTACACTTGGTAAGGTTTTTCTATGCGAATATCCTTATGAGGGCAGCATCCGTTTCAAGAATCAGGAATTAGGCAGGCTGGACGACAGAGAACGTATAGGCATCATTGGATATCTGGGGCATGACCCGGAGCTGTTCAATGACAGTATTGAGAATAATATCCTTATGGGAGAGGATGAAGATATTGAGAAACTTTTGAAAATGGTGTGCTTTGACAAGGAAGTTGCCCAGATGGAAGAGGGTATTCATACCCATGTCGGGAGCGGCGGCGTCAGACTTTCCGGTGGACAGGCGCAGAGACTGGCACTGGCAAGGACATTGTGTCATAAGAAGCCGGTATTGATTCTGGATGATCCGTTCTCGGCACTGGATAGAAGGACAGAAGAGCAGATATTTGCAAATTTGAAGAATTTGACAAAAGACAGCATTGTATTACTTATTTCTCACAGATTATATTTATTCCCACAGATGGATCAGGTGCTTTGGATGGAGAATGGACGTGTAACGGCTGGAACACATGAAGAACTGATGAGTAAGGAGCCAGAATATGTGGCAATTTACCGTGCACAGGAAGGAGGCGAGGCAGATGAGCAGAAATAAAGAAACAGCAGGCAGTATAGTCATGCATACAGTCTGGGAGAAGAAATGGCTTTCTCTTGGAATTCTGGTTGCGGTCTGCACTGCCATTGTAACTGCACTTCTGCCACCATTGATTCTGGGAGACGTGGTTGATTCCCTGACACAGGGGCAGCAGGTGAATATAGGAATAATCGTACTGTATTTTGGACTGCTGGTACTGACGGGCATTATGGAATCGGCAAGAGAAGGACTTCTGACAGTCTTTGGACAAAAGATCACACATACACTGAGAAGCCGTCTGATGGCGAAATTCATACGCCTGTCAGCCGATTCGATCAATCATCAGGAGCCTGGCTCACTGGTATCAAGATTCGTAGGGGATGTGGATACGGTGGAGAATCTGTTCACATCAGGTATTATCAGTATGTTTGCAGATGTCTGCAAGATCATCAGTATTCTTGCTGTCATATGGTTTCATGATAAGGGACTGGCGCTTGTGCTTATTGTATTGCTGCCTTTTCTCTTCTGGTTTACGAGACATGTACAGAAGAATATGCTGGCAGCGCAGATTGAGAATAGAAGGGCAGTAAGCCGTGTATCCGGGCATGTACCACAGACATTGCACAATATCCGTACCATTCACAGCCTTGGTAAGGAAGCGTATATGGAGAAGCGATATGACCAGTATATCGAAGAGAGCTATCAGGCAATGGAAAAGACGAACTTCTACGATGCGGTATACTCACCGGTCATTCTGATCCTGAATGCCATCGTAGTAGCTGTAGTCATGCTGTTCTCAGCCTCCGGCAATCAGCAGGTGCTTGTACTGTTTGGTATGTCAGCGGGAACCGCAGTGGCAGTTATTAACTATATTTCACAGATATTTACACCTATCGAAAGCCTTGGTATGGAGATTCAGACCATTCAGTCAGCCATTGCAGGTGTCAGCAGAATCAATGAATTTCTGACTCTGCCTGAGGTTAGGAACAATGAATCCCGGTCAGAGGGAACGTACACACAGAATATGCCTTTTGTAGAGTTAAAAGATGTCACATTTGGCTATGACGATCATATGGTGCTGGAACATCTCAATATTCAGGTACAGGAGGGAGAACAGGTGACACTCTCCGGCAGGACCGGCGCCGGCAAGAGCACGATATTCAAGTTGCTTCTTGGACTGTATGAACCGGTAAAAGGCGAGATTCTGATACAGGGGAAAAAGACAGCAGATATTTCAGCCAATGAGCGCCGCAGGCTTTTTGGCTATGTAGAGCAGTCATTTCATATGGTTCCTGGAACTGTGAAAGAGCAGATCACACTTTATGATGATGCAATAACCATGGAGCAGGTAATAAAGGCAGCGAAACTGACAGGGTTACATGATACCATTATGAATCTGGAGCATGGCTACGATACGATATGTACGCCGGAACTCTTTTCTCAGGGACAATGGCAGCTGTTATCCATTGCCCGTGCGGCAGCAGCAGAACCGAAGCTATTACTGCTCGATGAGATCACGGCAAATCTGGATGCTGATACGGAGAGGGCAGTCTTGCAGGCTTTGAAGAGAGTCAGCGAGAACAGAACTGTTATCTCTATCTCACACAGAGTCATGGCAGAGACAGGAAGGATAATAAGACTTGACACAGCCGAATGTTGATGGCAGATCTGATCGACTATGGTGTAACCAATGCAGATCAGTCCTATTCTTTTGTGCGTGGCGAATATGAAGTGGAGAAGTTTCAGAATGTGAATGATAATCTGAAATCAGAATCAGAGAGGGCTTTTGGAATATCTGTACTGAATATGCCGGCTATGCAGTTTGTCATCTGCTGACCTATCTGGGGCATTACAAGTGGGCATTTGCCCTGGTGGCAGTTCTGGTATTCATCAGTGCAGGAGCAGGAATCTGTGGTACGTATCTGTGCGGTGCGCTGTCTAATCTTGGCTATAACAGGCTGATGGTGCATACTTCACAGAAGGTAGTCAGTGAAATCAGAATGGAAGTGGTAGAAGCAGCAGTTGATCGCAATTGCAAGAGTTGCGATTGCCAAGCCGCCTGTACTGATTCTGGATGAAGCAACAAGCTCTATTGATACAAGAACAGAGCGGCTCATTGAGAAGGGAATGGATGGAATCATGGAGGGCAGAACGGTATTTGTCATTGCCCACAGACTCTCTACGGTCAGAAACTCCAATGCAATCATGGTATTGGAAAAGGGTGAGATCATGGAAAGAGGCGACCATGAAGAACTTCTGGAACAGAAAGGCAGATAGGGTGCTGGAGATATTCCAGATGACGGACGAAATTATGAAAGCCGGTATGACCAGTGAAGAACTGGAGACGTTGGAACACATATTAGATAAAATAGAAGATAATCTGAATCAGGCGATTGAGAAATAAGAGAAAGGTCCTTTGTCATATGGCAGAGGGCTTTTTTTGAACGATAAGTCCATGTTTTTTGCATAAAAAATCTATTGACGGATGCCATTTTGCTTGTTATGATAATTTTACAAAGCGCAAACGGTTGCGCATAAAAATATTTAGATATAACCCACAGAAAGGTACAGGTAACAGGATGTTAGAATATATCAAGGGCATGGATGTATCATCAATGGACGAGATTGAGCAGTTAGGTGCAGTCTTTTATGATGAAGGCAAGCAGGGAGATTTGCTGGAGATATTGAAGAAATATGGCTCCAATTATATCAGGCTCAGACTGTGGAATGATCCCAGATCAGAGGATGGTAAGCCTTATGGGGCAGGTAACACTGATTATGAAGTAACACTCCGTATGGCGAAGCGTGTCAAGGCAGCAGGCATGAAATTCCTGCTGGATTTCCATTACAGTGACTTCTGGGCAGATCCGGGCAAACAGCGCAAGCCCAAGGCATGGGTCGGCTACAATGCAGAACAGCTGGAACAGGCTGTATATGATTTTACCAAAGAGAATATGCGCAAATTCATTGCAGAGGGTGTACGTCCTGATATGGTACAGGTTGGTAACGAACTGTCTAATGGTCTTCTCTGGCCGGAAGGACAGGTGCCTAATTATGATAACATAGCCCGTTTCGTCAGTGCGGGTATCCGTGCAGTGAGAGAGACAAGTCCTGAGACGAAGATCATGATCCATCTGGATAATGGCGGCAATAATGCCCTTTATCGGGAATGGTTCGATAACTATACGAAGCGAGGGGAAGATTTCGATATCATTGGTTTATCCTACTATCCATTCTGGCATGGGGATCTGGACGCCCTGAAAAATAACATGAACGATATCGCTGTCCGTTATGGCAAGGATCTTGTGATTGCAGAAGTATCCATGGGTTATACAGTGGAGGATTATGCAGCTTATGAGAAGCTGGCGCCGGAGGATAGAAAAGGCATGGCGACCAAGCCTGCTTTATGTGAGAAAGTACATTTCCCTATGACGAAGGAAGGACAGTGCAAATTCCTAAAGGCTTTTCTGGAGGTATTGGAGCAGGTCCCGGAGAACAGAGGACGTGGTTTCTTCTATTGGGAGCCGGCATGGCTGCCTGTTGCAGGAAGCGGCTGGGCAACACCGGAGTCACTGGAATATATCAAGGAAGCAGGTCCATGTGGTAATGAATGGGCGAATCAGGCACTCTTTGACTATGATGGCAATGCACTTCCATCACTGAAGGTCATCAGAGACTATCAGCCTAAATAAGAGATTAATTTTAAACTAACATAAAACTATAAAACAAATTGGAGGAACGAAAATGAAACAGGAACTGTTAAAGAAATTTGAGGAAGTATTTGGAGATTCTAAGGGAGCTGGCGTTTATTTCGCACCAGGCCGTGTGAACCTGATCGGTGAGCACACAGATTATAATGGTGGACACGTATTTCCCTGCGCACTGACAATCGGTACATATGCAGTTGCAAGACTTCGTGATGATGACAAGTTATGCCTTTTCTCCATGAACTTTGAAGAAGATGGAGTAGGTGAGAGCAGACTTGCTGATATCGAGACTAAGAAAGATGGAGACTGGAGAAATTATCCAAAGGGAATCGTATGGGCTTTTGGCAAGAAGGGCTATAAGGTAGATAAGGGACTGGATATTCTGTATTTTGGTAATATTCCAAATGGTTCAGGTCTTTCTTCATCAGCATCCATCGAAGTCCTGACAGGCTTTATCCTGAAAGAGTTATTCGGCTTTGATGTAACCAATCAGGATCTGGCACTGATCGGACAGTTCTCTGAGAACCAGTACAACGGCGTAAACTGTGGTATTATGGATCAGTTTGCAATTGCCATGGGTAAGAAGGACTGTGCAATCTTCCTGGATACTGCTGACCTTTCCTATGAATATGCACCTATCGTATTAAAGGGCGCCAAGATTGTTATTCTTAACACTAACAAGAAGCGTGGTCTGGGTGATTCCAAGTACAATGAGAGAAGAAGTGAGTGTGAAGCAGCACTTGCAGCATTACAGACAAAGCTCTCCATCAAGTCTCTTGGTGAGCTGACAGAAGAGGAATTTGAAGCAAATAAGGAACTCATCGGTGATCCTGTAAAGATTAAGAGGGCTAAGCATGCTGTATACGAGAACCAGAGGACTATCAAGGCAGTTAAGGCATTAAAGGATAATGACCTGGAGCTGTTTGGCAAGCTTATGATTGCTTCCCATGACTCTCTGCGTGATGACTATGAAGTAACAGGTATCGAGCTTGATACACTGGTAGCAGAAGCATTAAAGCAGCAGGGCGTAATCGGTGCACGTATGACCGGTGCAGGCTTTGGCGGCTGTGCAGTCAGCATTGTAAAAGAAGAAGCAGTACCTGCTTTCATTGAGAATGTAGGCAAGGCATACAAAGAGAAGATTGGTTATGCAGCAGATTTCTATGTAGTAGAGATTGGTGATGGTCCATCCGTACTGTAATAAAACTACAGAGACTTTGAAAAGAAATAGAAGAAAGGCAGGCATTACGCCATGATTACACAGAATATTACAGACCTTGTCCGTTATGGGGTATCCAGTGGACTGGTAGATGAAGCAGACATTATTTATACAGTAAACAAATTGCTGGAATTATTCGAGCTGGAAGAATATGACAGAGAATTTACTCCTGAGAACTTTACCAAAGTAGAGGATGTGACCACATTCCCACTGGAAGAGACTTTGAAGGAAATGCTGGATTATGCGCAGGATAAAGGCTTATTAAAGGGCGAGGGCGTTGTATACAGAGATTTATTTGATACTAAGATCATGGGAAGCTTAGTACCGAGACCATCAGATGTTATCTATACATTCCGCAGATTATATGAGGAAAAAGGCGCCAAGGCGGCAACAGACTGGTATTATGCATTCAGCCAGAATACAGATTATATCAGAAGATACCGTATCAAGAAGGATATGAAGTGGAAGGCTGATACAGAGTATGGAGAAATGGACATTACCATTAACCTGTCCAAGCCTGAGAAAGACCCTAAGGCGATTGCAGCAGCCAAGCTTGCAAAACAGAGCGGCTATCCCAAATGCCAGCTTTGTATCGAGAATGAAGGCTATGCAGGCAGAGTAAACCATCCTGCAAGACAGAACCATAGGATCATTCCTATTGAAATATGCGGTATGAAGTGGGGATTCCAGTATTCTCCTTATGTATATTACAATGAGCACTGCATCGTATTTAACAGCCAGCATATTCCAATGAAGATTGAGCATAAGACCTTTGAGAAGCTGTTTTCCTTTGTAGAGCAGTTCCCTCATTATTTCGTAGGCTCCAATGCAGATCTGCCTATTGTTGGGGGGTCCATCCTCAGCCATGACCATTTCCAGGGCGGTAATTATGAATTTGCCATGGCGAAGGCTCCTGTAGAGAGAACCTTCAGCGTAAAGGGCTATGAGGACATTGACTCAGGCATTGTGAAATGGCCTATGTCAGTTATCAGACTCAGCCATAAGGATTACCACAGAATCATTGAGCTTGCGGATGTAATTCTTGCAAAATGGCGTGGTTATACAGATGAGGCGGCATTTATCTATGCTGAGACAGACGGAGAACCTCATAATACCATTACACCGATTGCCAGAAAGCGCGGTGATAATTATGAGCTTGATCTGGTACTTCGCAACAACATTACAACCGGGGAACATCCTCTGGGTGTATATCATCCCCATGCAGAGCTTCATCACATCAAGAAAGAGAATATCGGTCTGATCGAAGTCATGGGACTTGCCGTACTTCCTTCCCGTCTCAAGGGGGAGCTGGAACAGCTTGCCAGGGCGATTGTTGCAGGCGAAGATATCCGCAAGGATGAAGTGCTTGAGAAGCATGCAGACTGGGTAGACGAATTCCTTCCTAAATATGCAGGTCAGGTAAATGAAGATACTATTATGGACATTCTGCAGAAGGAAGTCGGTATTGTATTTGGTAAGGTATTAGAGCATGCCGGTGTATATAAGCGTAACGCAGAAGGCGCAGCAGCATTTGACAGATTTATAAACGCTCTTGATGAGCGTAATTGATAATTACTTCACAAATGATTACAGTCAGGTTACTGAAAGGCATGGAAAAAGACAATGGAGATATTCCACAATGACAGAGCGGACAACAGGAAAATCACAATAGCAGATGTAGCAGAGGCTCTTTCAGTCTCCAAAACTACGGTGTCACGGGCGATATCAGGCAAGGGACGCATTAGTGAGGAGACCAGAGCCAGAGTACTGGAATACATAGAGCAGAATGATTATAAGCCGAATGTAATTGCCAAGGGGTTAGCGCAGCAGAAGACTTATAATATTGCTCTGGTGATTCCAGGCGACTGTAATCTTGTGGATATGCCTTTCTTCCAGAACAGTATGCAGGGCATCTGTGAGGAGGCTTCCAGACAGGATTATGATGTGATGCTTGTAACAACGTTAGGCAGCCATTTGACCAATCTGGAACGCATGGCTGCCAATCATAAAGTAGATGGTGTCATATTGAGCCGTTCTGTGGTGAAGGACAGGGCTGCGCTTTTCTTAAAGGAACAGCAGATTCCCTTTGTGCTGATGGGAACCAGCAAGGATGAGGATATCCTGCAGGTAGACAATGACCATAAGGCAGCCTGCTGCGAGCTGGTCATGGGGATTCTTGAGAAGGGGATGAACCGGATCGGACTGATAGGAGGCAGCCATGATTATGTAGTCAACAGAACGAGACTGCAGGGGTATAAAGATGCTTTTCGCAATATGAAGCTTCCTCTGGAAGAAAATCTTATTTATGACGACTGCATCACACCTGAGCAGATAGAGCAGGTAGTGCATAATCTGGTCAGGAGGGGAACACAGTGTATTGTCTGTATGGATGATATGATCTGCTCTATTGTATTACAGATATTAGATAAAGAACATGTTAAAGTACCGGAACAGATGAAGGTGGCTTCTTTCTATGACAGTACGTTACTGCGAAATCATGAACCGGCAGTTACTTCGCTGATTTTTGATGACAGGGCATTGGGAACGCTTACGTGCTCCGTATTGCTGGACTTTATCAATGGCAAGGAAGTCAAGGGCAGGAACTTATCAGGTTATGAAGTAGTGTACAGGGAATCCACACGATAAATACATGTGTGGGAAATGAGGATTACTATGGCAAAAAAGAAAAAGCAGCCGGCAGAATTCAGATTCTATGAATTGCCACAGGATGAGCCTGTATTGGCGCTCATGGGCAATAAATGGATTCAGGTCTATGGGGAGAATATTGATAATCAGCATTTTCATAACCTTCTGGAGATAGGATTATGCCATTATGGGGAAGGAGATCTGGTACTGGAAGAAGATTTCTACCGGTTTGCACCGGGAATGATATCCTGCATTCCGGCGAATTTCCTTCATGTGACCAGAAGTGATACGGGGGTTCCGGCTTTCTGGGAATATCTGTATCTGGACCCGGAGGAGATTATCGGGATCAGTGGCAGAAAGAATGCACCAGAGACCAGAGAGCTTATAGAAGCAATCAATAGAAATGCCTTTTTTATCAAGGTGGAAGATAATCCTATACTGGTAACACTGGTCAGAACGATTTTTGAAGAAATGGAGAACAAGGCGCAGTATCATCAGGAATGCGTAAAGGGAATGGCATATGCCCTGCTTCATGAAATCGCGCGTTTCAATGGAAAAAGCAGCGTGAACAGCAATATCAAGGCAAGCGGGCTTCAGCTGGAAAATGCCATTGACTATGTAGAGCAGCATTATCAGGATGATTTCAAGATTGCCGATCTGGCGCAGCAGTGTCATATGAGCGAGACACATTTCAGGCGTATTTTCCAGGAGAAAATGAATATGACTCCTATCGAGTATGTGAACTTCGCCCGGGTGAAGAAAGCATGCGAGCTGATTGATAAAACGGATATCAGCATGGAAGAGGTAGCTGAGAAGGTGGGATTTATCACACAGTCTACGTTTAACCGCAATTTCCGTAAGATCATAGGCACATCGCCTTATCAGTGGAAGAAGAGGCCGGACAACCACGAAGGGAAGCTGCAGGAATACAGGATATCGGCTCTGAAGGGATGGTAGCACAAAAAGAACTTCTAAATGCTCAGAGCAAAGGCTCTTTCGCATAGAAATTCTAAGTTTTGTGCGGAATGGTTGAAAATGCACATTTTACAAGTGTATATAGAAACAATGAACTGGGTATGGGTGTTATAATCAGATCAGTTAGGAAAGTAGTGATTATAAGACCTCAAAGCATAATTGGGGGTATGGTACGAAATGAAATTTGACTACGGTAAAATTAAAGATCCGGCTTTTTTTGCACAAAATCGCGTAAAGGCACATTCGGATCATCATTATTATAAAAATCATAGAGAACTGGCAGAAAAGAATGAAATTTTCCGACAGAATCTGAACGGCTTATGGAAATTCCAGTATGCCAGAAATCTTGCAGAAGCACCAGCTGGATTTGAAGCAGAGGACTTTGACTGTAAGGGCTGGGAAGACATTCGTGTTCCGGCACATATTCAGATGGAGGGCTACGACAAGCCTCAGTATGTGAATGTGCAGTATCCCTGGGATGGACATGAGGCGATTGAACCGGGGGAGATTCCTACACAGTTCAATCCTGTTGCAAGCTATGTGAAATATTTCACAGTTCCTGAAAACATGCAGGGCAAAAGGCTTTTTGTGTCTTTTCAGGGTGTAGAGAGTGGATTTGCACTCTGGTGTAATGGCAGCTATGTAGGCTACAGTGAAGATACTTTTACTCCTTCCGAGTTCGAGTTGACCTCTTATCTGAAAGAGGGAGAGAACAAGCTGGCTGTTCAGGTATTTAAGTGGACATCCGGCAGTTGGTGTGAGGATCAGGATTTCTTCCGTTTCTCAGGTATTTTCAGAGATGTGTATCTGTACAGCATTCCTGACACGCATGTCAGTGATATCAGAATCAAGACGATATTAAACGATACTTATGATAGAGGAAATCTGGAGATCGTACTGGAAGCAATTGGTAATGGCAAGGTCGAAATGATTCTTACCAGACAGGGTGAGGAAGCAGCGAGAACAGAGGTAGAGATTAAGGACGGACAAAGCACTGTTGTAGAGCTGACAATAGAACAGCCTGCTTTATGGAGTGCAGAACAGCCCAATCTGTACAATCTGATGATTCAGGTGACAGATAATCAGGAGCAGTTGCAGGAATTGATTCCCCAGAGAGTGGGATTTCGCAGATTTGCCATTGAAGATGGTATCATGAAGCTCAATGGCAAGCGTATTGTCTTCAAGGGCGTTGACCGTCATGAATTCAGTTCCAGAAGAGGTCGTGTGCCGAATCATGATGAGCTTTTACGGGATATTGTTACAATGAAGCGCAACAATATCAATGCTATCAGAACCAGCCATTATCCGAATGATTCAGCATTATATGCCCTTTGTGATGAATATGGACTGTATCTGATCGACGAGTGTAACATGGAAACACATGGTATGTGGGATATGGTAGGCAGAGGTGTGTGGCCTATCGAGAAAGCATTACCCGGTGACAGACAGGAATGGAAGGATTTACTGCTTGACCGTGTAAATTCCATGTATCAGAGAGACAAGAATCATCCAAGCATCATCATCTGGTCCTGCGGTAATGAATCCTTTGGTGGTTCTGTTATCTATGAAATGTCCAAGCTTTTCCATGCATTAGATGATACAAGACTGGTACATTATGAAGGCGTATGCAATGACCGCAGATATAATGATACTTCTGATATGGAGAGCCGTATGTATCCAAGTGCTGCATATGTGAAGGATTTCCTGCAAAAAGACAGAAGCAAGCCATATCTTCTGTGTGAATATACACATGCTATGGGTAATTCCTGCGGTGGTATGCATAAATACACAGACCTGACGGATGAAGAACCTTTATTCCAGGGTGGCTTTATCTGGGATTACATTGACCAGTCTATCTATCATAAGGACAGATACGGTAAGGAAGTACTGGGATATGGCGGTGATTTTGATGATCGTCCCTGCGATTATAATTTCAGTGGAAATGGTATTGCTTACGGCGGTGAGCGTATGCCTTCTCCGAAGATGCAGGAAGTGAAATTCAACTATCAGAATATCTCAATCCAGATTCAGGATGACCAGTTTACTGTTATCAATAAGAATCTTTTCACAAATACAGACGTGTACGATTGTAAGATCAGTCTGACACTTGATGGCAGGCAGATTGCAGATACAAAGGTGGATATCGGAGTAGAACCGTTGAGTCAGCAGACTTATCAGCTTCCTCGTTGGAGATATCTGACACCATGGAGCAAGGAAGAACCCTGGATGGCAACAGATGCCGGAGAATATGTTGTAACAGTTTCCTTTGTATTAAAGGAAGATACACTCTGGGCACAGCGTGGCCATGAGGTAGCTTTCGGACAGGGTATCTATGAGATAGAAGCACCCCAGCAGAGAAAACCCCAGTCCTATATGAAGGTTACAGATGGTACTTACAACTTAGGTATTAAGGGTGAACATTTTGAAGTGCTCTTTGATAAAGGTGGAAAAGGATTGGTTTCCTATGTATATGGAGGCAGAGAAATGATCAAGGCTATCCCAAAGCCTAACTTCTGGAGAGCACCGACAGATAATGATAACGGCAATCAGATGCCTTTCCGTTATGCACAGTGGAAGCTGGCAAGTATGTATCAGCTAAACGGCATACCTGGTTCAAAGGAGCCAAATCCGGTGATTGTGCAGGAGACAGATAAGGTAACAGTAACTTACACATATTATCTGCCGACAACACCTGAGTCATCTTGTGAAGTGACATACACTGTTACAGGAGACGGCACTGTACACACTGCGTTAAGTTATGATCCGCCTAAGGGAATACATGATATGCCTGAATTTGGTATGTTATTCAAATTTGATGCAGATTATGAGAACCTGACCTGGTATGGATATGGACCGGCAGAGACTTACTGTGACCGTGAAAGAGGCGGTAAGCTTGGCATCTATCAGAATAAGGTTGCTGATAATATCGCACAGTATCTGGTTCCACAGGAATGTGGCAATCATACCCACGTAAGACGTGCCAGCGTCACGGATAATCTCGGCAGAGGCATAGAATTTAGCGGTAAGGAATTGAGCTTTAGCGCACTTCCCTATACACCACATGAGCTGGAGAATGCAATGCACAGCTATGAACTGCCGCCTGTCTACTATACAGTAGTCAGAGTTGCCTTACAGCAGATGGGTGTAGCCGGTGATGACAGCTGGGGAGCAAGGACTCATGAGGAATATCTGATTGATGTGACCAGACCGCTTAAACTGGAATTTGATTTTAAGGGCATCTGATGCTCTTTAAAATATAGAAGAAGTAATCAACGCCGCAACAGCGGCACCACATAAAAGGAGGTAGAACAGTGGATAAATTTGTAGTAAACATTATTCATCGTCCGGAGATGGTTCCTGAGTATGCAGAGAAGGTAACCGGACACGGCAAAGCAGAGGACATTGGAAGAAAGGCACTTTTAACAGAAAGTCTTGATATTTTCAAGACACAGCAGGAATGTGCGCATAAGAACGGTCTGAAGACAACCATTCAGATGACATATGCCAGCCTTTTCAATGATGAAGCTGTAGAAATCGCTAAGGAACATCATGAGAAGTACGGTGATGAGATCGCTCTTACTTTATTAGGTCTTCCTTGTACAGAGTTCCGTGAGAAGTATAAGACCAAGGATTTCTGTATCTGGATGTTCTCTATGGAAGACAAGATGTCTATCGTGGATGATGTATTCGGCAAATTCCATGAAAGATTCGGCTTCTATCCGGAATCAACAGGTTCCTACTATATGGATGCTGATCTGACTAACTATATTAAGAGTAAATATCCTATGGTAAAATGTGCAGTTGCTACATGTTGGGAAGAAGGACCTAAGGCTTATCATACCTGTAACAACTCCTGGTATACCTTCATGGATGGCGGCCCATGGGCTCCATGGATTCCTTCCAAGCAGAATACACATGCACCTGCTGCCAATGAAGCAGAAGATTCAGGTATTGTAGCAATCCCTCATCTGTCAAGAGACCTGATCGCATGCTATGATGGTAATGGATCTAACTTTGGTACACATCCACAGAACGTACTTCGTGGTATGATCTATGATTCCAAGACCTGGGATTTCCCATATCTCTATAACCTGATCGACCAGTACAGAGATCTGGAGAAGTACAACAACGGTTATGCATATAACATGATGTTCGTTGGACCAGGCTGGATGAATAAGATGGGACGTTGGGAAGCTCCTTATGAGTTACTGCTCAAGTCTTATGAAGAAGGCTGCGAATATTATGGTAAGCTCAAGAAGGAAGGCAAGCTCGTTGATATGACAATGTCCGAGTTCGCTGATTACTACAGAGAGAAGAAGGGCGTTAATAAGAAGATCTACACAGAGCCTGAATGTGCTCTTTGGAGAGATATTTTATACGGATCAGACAAGCAGTTATTCTGGTACTGCGATCCATTCATGCGTGCATGTGTCAATATGGATCAGGGCGGCGCTATCGTTGACCTTCGTCCTTATGCTGCCAAGCTTGAGTGGAAGACAGGTATCGGCACAGACCATGTATGGGATGCTTCCTATCCTTTCCTGATTCAGGAGAAGTACAGAGCCGGTTACTTCACACATTATGCTGGTGAAGGTACTGTCCGTAGTGCAAAGGTATGCTACAATGGCGAAGAAGTTGACCTGTGCTTATGCCGTACCAAGGCTCACTTCTCAGAAGTTGAGAATGAGAACGGTGTGGGCAAGACACGTATCCTGACACTTGATCCTGTAGATATCGAATTCTATGACCTGACAGTGAAGTTACAGACCAAGATATACTTCGTAGAAGGCAGCCAGGAGATCAAGATTGAAAGAAATATTCTGGAAATGAGCAATCCTGATGCAGAAGTTACCATTAATGAGTATATGGTTGCATGCTATGGTACAACAGAATATTCTGAGAATATGAATGGTATCACTCTCAAGTGCGTAGGCGATACAGAGACTAAGGAAATCGAATATGCTTATAAGTGCAGAGAAGCAGAAGTAGCCGGAGCAAAAGAAGTATATGCAGTAATTCCTCCTGTAGATACCAAGGTATCCTTAACTGCAGAGGGCAAGAACTATACAGGCTATGTAAAGGAAGGCTATGCATTCTCACCAATGTTAACATTAGGTTATACAACAACTCTTAAAAATAAGGAGGTATTTGCAACATGTCTCAAGGTAGAAAAGGCAAATTAAACTATAGATGTCCCTCTTGCTTTATGAGAGACCTGGATATTGATATGTTCTATGATAAGGAAAAGGATGAATTCTATTGCATGCGTTGTCAGTACACCGGCAATGAGCAGGATGTATTGGAGAAGAACGAAATGGTAAGATTCCGTTACCGTGCAATGGCGAAGAGATTCACCAAATTTGATTTTGACTAAACAGGAGAGGCCGGCAGCTTTTTAGCTGCCGGCTTTTATCGTTGTCATTTTCTTTAAAATCCGTTATAGTAGTGGTATAGTGTATTTTAGAAGGGAGAGCATCTATGGGACGTTTTTTAAATCCTGATTACAGTGCATTCAAGGATGTACTTGATTCGAAGATATATGTAGATAAAACAGAACTTTTGGAATACACAAACAGTGTGATCAATACAACATCCAAATTTATCTGTAATAGCCGTCCACGAAGATTCGGGAAATCTATTACAGCAAACATGATGACAGCCTATTACAGTAAGGGCTGTGATTCCAGGCAGATGTTTTCCAAATTGAAGATCAGTGAAAAGGATTCTTATGAGGAAAATCTGAATAAATATGACGTGATACATTTTGATGTACAATGGTGTATTGAACCTGCGGGCAGTGTAGAAAAGGTAGTCTCGTTTATCACGGAGAATGTGATAAATGAGTTAAGAGTAACCTTTACTGATATTTGTCCAAAGGAAAATATTACATTGCCTGATATGCTTTCACGAATTTATGATGCAACGGGCAGAAAATTTATTGTCATTATTGATGAATGGGATGTTCTTATTCGAGATGAAGCAAACAATCAACGTGTACAGGAAGAATATATTAAATTTCTACGGGGGATGTTCAAGGGAGTCGAGCCTACAAAATATATAGCCTTGGCATACTTAACAGGTATATTACCGATAAAAAAACTCAAAACACAGTCAGCATTAAACAATTTTACCCAGTTTACTATGTTAAGTTCATCAGTACTTGCACCATATGTAGGATTTACGCAAGAGGAAGTAATCAGCCTGTGTGAAAGATTTGGACATAATTATGAAGAAGTCAAAAAGTGGTATGATGGTTATAGGCTTGGACAGTATCATATCTATAATCCGAACGCAGTTGTAAACCTTATGCTGTTAGGGGAATTTCAAAGTTACTGGTCACAGACAGGCACATATGAATCTATTATACCTCTTATCAATAAAAACTTTGATGGACTTAAAACCGCAGTGATAGCTATGATTTCAGGTGATGAGGTGAATGTAAGAACTGCCACTTTCCAAAATGACATGATTACATTCAGAAATAAGGATGATGTACTTACTTTGCTTGTCCATTTGGGATATCTGGCATATAATCAGAGCAGACAGACTGCATATATTCCCAATGAAGAAATACGTATGGAATTTATAGATGCTGTGGAAGACAATAAATGGAGTGAATTAATAGAATTTGAGAATCAGTCAGAACAGCTTCTGGAAGCTACACTGGATAAGGATGCCGTGGCAGTTGCGGAGTATATTGGTAAAATACACACAGAATATGCATCTACAGTGCAGTATAACAATGAAAATTCATTAAGCAGTGTACTGACGATTGCGTATCTTAGTGCTATGAAATATTATTTCAAACCCGTTAGAGAACTACCAACTGGTAGAGGATTTGCAGATTTTGTATTGATTCCAAAGCCTGAATATGCGACAGATTACCCAGCGCTTATCATTGAATTGAAATGGAATCAAAATGTGCAAACTGCAATGAAACAGATTAAAGACAGAGAGTATCCGCAATCTATTCTGCATTATACAGGAAACATGTTGCTGGTGGGCATTAATTATGATAAAAAAAGTAAAGAGCATGAGTGCGTGATTGAAACGTATGAGAAGATATAGTTAGTGAAATAAAGGATTTAAAATAAGTCAGGATGAAAGTGAAATTATTATATACAGTGTTTCCCTGTCTTTTGCTGGCACTGACCTGTGATATGGGGCTGGTGGCCCGTTCACAGGAGCAGGATATGGCAGCAGTACAGGAAGAAGAACAGACAAGTGAACAGGATATAAGCTATACAGCAGGTGTAGCACAGATAAATGATGAAATTGAGCGGGAAGAAGAGGCAGGGCAGATAAGTCTGGCAGCCGGAGAAGCAGCGATAGCACAGGACATCATAGACAGTGATGCAGCAGAACTGGAGAGCTATGCACAGGAGCAGCGCCAGTCGCAGGAGGCCGAGGCTGTCAGTGAGGCTTCGCATGGCGAGTCAGAGAATGAATACAGCAATCTTGCAATAGCAGATGTCAATAATTATGTAAATGTCAGAAGCACACCGAATACAGAGGGTGAAATCGTAGGAAAGATGTACGATGGCTCTGTAGCCCAGGTGCAGAGCATCACAACGGAGAGTGACGGAGACTGGTTCCAGGTCATATCAGGTGAAGTGGAAGGCTATATTAAGGCAGAGTTCTTCATCTATGGAGACGCAGCGGCAGAGGTAATAGACAATTACGTGACCCATTATGCAGTAGTACAGGCAGACCGTCTGAATGTACGGCAGGAGCCGGATACATCAGCATCCCGAATTGGCTATGTTGATCATGGGGAAAAGGCGCAGATCATAGAGTATGGTGAGGAATGGGCGAAGATCCGCTATACAGAGAACACAGAAGGCTATGTTGCAAGTGAGTTCATTACGATAGAAGAAGAGTTCATCTATGCCAAGTCCATAGCAGAGGAACAGGCTGAACAGGCAGCGCTGCAGGAGTTACAGGAGAGGGCTGCCCATACAGAACAGACAGCACCTGAGAATACCACGATAGTTGTGACACCTCCTGCTACAAATTATACAACGAATACAGAGCTTCGGAGTGCTATTGTACAATATGCAATGCAGTATCTGGGAACACCTTATGTGCATGGCGGCAGAAGCCTTGCATCAGGTACGGACTGTTCAGGCTTTACCAGCTATATCTATGCAGAATTCGGGTATTCATTGAGCAGAACACCGCAGGGACAATGGGGCGGTAATGGAAGAAGCATCAGCGTATCCGAGATTCAGCCGGGTGATATTGTATGCTATTCTTCCAATGGTTCCAAGTGCAACCATGTAGGAATCTATATCGGTAATGGACAGATTGTACATGAAGCCAATTCCAGAAAAGGCACCATAGTCAGTGACATATATTATGACAGTACTTTTATTGGTGTGAAGAATGTAATAGATTAAGTTATAGAAAAAGACGCTGGACCCTCTAATCTGAGAGTACAGCGTCTTTTGTTAATACCCAGTCTCCAAAGGTTTCAGTGCTCCACTGCTGCAGGTCACTTAGAGAGAAGGAGATACCGCCATAGGAGATGATACCGTGGCTGGAAGCAAGCTCCTGTGTATAGTCCTCTAAAGGATAGATATTCTGAATCCTGACAGGACTGCTGGTGTAGTGGCATACCAGAGGGATAACGCCCGTCTTATTTTCCCGAAGTGAGATGCCATCCTGGGCTACATGATAGGTGACCCATGCCATACCTTCCAGCATACTTCTGCCATTTTGCTGTGTCGATACGTAGTTGCCAAGGGAGTAGTAGCAGATAGAGCTGTTGCCGTTGTCAGTCTGAATCTGTTCAATTGGCTGTACTACGTGTGGATGGGCGCCAATGATTAAGTCAGCTCCCGCTTCTGTCATTTGTCTGGCAAATTTCTGCTGATAAGAGGAAGGGGAGGTCTGATATTCAGTTCCCCAGTGAGGACATACCACTACGATATCTGCCAGTTCCTTTGCTGTTTTGATGTCTTCCAGAACCTGAGGATTGATCGTGGTATAGTCCATGGCTCCGGTCTGTTCATTACGTGCGCATAGAAGCTCCATGCGGGAAGCCAGTTTATTGGATACAATCTCGTAGTTAGGTCCGTAGGTATAGTTCAGGATAGCAAAGGTAACATCTTTTATAGTAAGGGTAGGAATCGTTCGGTTATCAGGCTCATGCAATCCTGTTAGGAGAACTTCAGGATGACTTCTCCAGAAACTGACACAGCTGTCAATTCCATCAATGCCCTGATCGGCAGAATGGTTCGTTGCCTGCAAGACTACATTAAATCCTGCGTTGGCAATGGCATCCCCCACTTCCGTAGGAGAATTAAAATGCGGGAATCCATGAAAGCCAAGCTGATTGCTAGCCATAATCGTTTCCTGATTGATGATCTTCACATCTGCTTTATTTAGAAAATCTGTAATTCCCTGAAACAGAAAAGAGAAATCGAAAGAACCATCATTTTGTTTGCCAGTATAGACAACACCCATATGAATCAGATCATCCCCCACAGCCATAAGAGTGATATCATATTCCTGAAAGGCGGAGGTACTTTCTTCTTCCGGCATTTCTGTTACAGTAAAACCGTCTGGTGTTTCCGTGATAGAGAGTCTGTCCGAAGCTATGGGCGTGTTGGAAGCCGCCGGAGTGCTCTCAGACTCAATGTCAGTGAATTCATCAAAGGATACAACCTCTGATACAGGCGATGAAGAAGCGCAGCCTGACAGCAGAAGTGTTATCATAAGTAAAGCAAATATTTTTCGATGATGTAACATAGGTTATCCTTTCCTGGAATTATGAGTTACATTGCTGAACAATGTAACTATTTACAACTCCATGCGCAAAATCTCTGTTTTATAGCATTCCGCTTATTGGGGTACATTGCCATATAAGTTGAGTCAAATATATTTTGAACAAGCATATTTTACCTCAGTCTGCATGGCTCTGAATAGTTACACACATTATAGAATTTTGCCTATATCTTGTCAAATTCGGGAAAAGTTATGACAGCTATGATTGTGCAGGAATAAAATATAGGCTATAATGGGCGCATACGTAAATTTGTACGAAAGGTATGGTTATTAAAATGGCAATTGAAAATGTAAGAAAATATATGCAGCAATTTGGGATAGAGGATCGTATCATGGAATTTGATGTGTCAAGCGCTACCGTAGAGCTGGCAGCACAGGCACTCCATTGCGAGCCGGGACGCATCGCCAAGACATTGTCCTTTATGGTGGAGGAGCAACCGATTCTGATTGTAACAGCAGGTGATATGAAGATAGACAATCATAAATACAAGACGCATTTTGGCAAAAAGGCAAAGATGCTCACTCCGGATGAAGTGGTTGAGAAAATTGGTCATGCAGTAGGCGGCGTATGCCCCTTTGATATCAAAGATGGAGTAACCGTGTATCTGGATGAGTCACTTCGCAAGTATAATACGGTATTTCCAGCCTGCGGAAGCAGTAATAGTGCCATTGAACTGACAATAGAAGAAATGGAGAAATACACACCATATACAGAATGGGTAGATGTATGTAAAGAGTCCGTTTAGTACATATTTTTAATGTAAGGAAAGGAATACGATATGTTGCCGACAAGAGAAGAAGCTATTGCATTGGTCAGGGATGGGTTAGCATGTAACCCTGGACCCTGGGGAAGACATTGCCTGACAGCAGCGCATTGTGCAGAGAAGATTGCCAGTGCATGTGGAGATATGGATTCGGAGAAAGCTTATATACTAGTACAGCATTAAATAAATAACTAGTCAAATATCATGTATGGTGCTATACTTATAATATCAACGGAAATGAGGTATCAGTATGGCACACGCACAATCTATTACACTTACAAATGAAGAAGTTTTGTACCTTCAGTCACTCACTCGTCAACGTACAATTCAAGCGCAGGTAGTTGACCGCGCTAAAATGCTTCTTTATAAAGCACAGGGAGCATCGAATAGCGATATTGCTGAACGTTTAGATGTAAATATAAACACCGTTAAACTCTGTCTTTCCAAGTTCAGGGAAGGCGGTGTACAGCGTGCTCTGTTCGATGACAAACGCAAAGGACGACCTGTTGAAATCACAGATGACGCTATTGCATGGATCATCAGCATTGCTTGCCAGCGTCCTGCCGATCTTGGCTACGCACAGGAACTTTGGACTTTAAAAAATCTTCATCAGTACATCCAAAATCACGCAGAAGAGGCTGGATATTCAAGGCTTACAACTATCACAAAACCAATGGTACAGAAGATACTGAACCAATCCGAAATTAAGCCATTCAAAATCAAGTATTACTGTGAAAAACGGGATCCTGATTTTGAGACTAAGATGCATGATGTCCTTGTTGTTTACAAACAGGTTGAAATGCAGTTTGACGAAAACGGAGACATCATAGTTTCAACTGATAGTCCAATGATTCATACCATTTCCTGCGATGAAAAGCCGGGAATACAGGCTATTGCAACAACAAGTGATGACCTCCGTCCGACGGAAGGAAAC